>OIEN01000264.1_pt1 | contig 36255 bp, 35 predicted proteins | sample 1581741 | NCBI WGS metagenome assembly OIEN01 (sample SAMN01760944, study PRJEB22395) | human gut metagenome | reverse complement strand
CTTATCAATTATTTTACTTTTAATGGTTAATAATTGATTTTTATTTTCGTGGCTTTGAATTCTTAATTCATCAATTTTTTCTTCATAACTATTCATAAATTCAATTAAAGAATCATATTTTTCGGTAATTTTATTATTATCTATTTTTTGTTTTACTAAGCTAAATAGAATTGCTAGAAAGACTAACATTCCAAAGACACTTACTAGCAATGCATTGTTATTTTCTAAATTAGAAAATCCTATATAGAAGAATATCCAAACACATATTATTGACAATGTTGAAAATATTGCTATTTTAACGTTAGAAGATATTTCGTAAGCAAATAGTTTTTGCAATGGTTTTCTTAATATTACTAATAACACTATGAAAAACGTGCATACAACGACATTTGATAATATACTACCTGCAAAAACATTAGAAATAGTCGAATTATCTAATTTTAATAAATATATCAAAATAATAAAGCAAATAACTTCTGTAGCAAGTAATAATATTGCATGAACAGATGACATGAAAATACCCTTATATAGACTTACATTAAACAAGTAAACAAACATAATTGCTATTATTGTGGAATGAATAAAACTTGATATTGTACCATCTATATTATTATATACTAATGGATACGTTGTGGAAACAAATAGTATCACTAGGCAGATAATTAATTTAGATTTCGTTATTTTTTTGTTTAGTGAAATCATTGCAAATATTAAAGCAGTTATTGATAACAATAATCCACCTATGAAATCATTTATAATTTCTAACATAACTTGTGAACTCCTTTGCTAGCCTATTTGATATTAAGCGTTCTGTTACTCCATTTTTAAATGTTATAGAACGTCCAGGAGTATCGACTGTTTTTATTTTGTCTACATTTACTATGTACGATCTATGCGAACGATGGAAATTAGGCTTGGTTTCTTCGTAAATTTCATATAGTGGTTTATTTACTTTATACACCCTACCCTTAGTACAAACAAGGATACTCATTTTATTTAATCCTGCTTTGATGTAAAGGATATCTTCATATGGAATGTTGTAAAGTAAACCGTCGTATGAAATATTAATGTGTTTTTTGCCGTGCATTATTTCAACTGCTCTTTTTATTGTATCTTTTAAAGGTTCCTCAAAGCCTTCCTTATCGATATAATCTAGAGCCATGACTTTTTTAGCAAAGATGTCATTTTTGTAATCATTATATGATGTCAGCATAATGATGATGCTTTTGTAATCTTGTTGTCTAATTCTTGAGGCTAATTCAATACCATTTATCTTAGGCATTTGAACATCTAATATGTAGATTTTTGGTGTATCACTTTTAATCATTTTAACTAGATTTTCGTTTGCCTCAGTGAATAGGTATGTTTTGTACTCTTCATCAATTTGCATCATTACTTTTCCAATTTCAAATTTTACTTTTTCAATGAATTCTTTGTCATCATCACATATAACAAATGGTAACATAAAATTTCTCCTTTCTTTTTTCGCAAGTTATTATAACACTGTTTTCTAAAAATGTACACTAGAATGTTACATTTTTTTGCTTTTTTTTGTAAAAAAAAGAGGTTTTTATATTATTTTACCTCGATTATATATAATTTTTTATCTTTATGAATTAGTTTTAGTTCTATTTTAGTTGGATATTTTAAATCTTTTTGATATTCGACATTCATTTTTATTTGATAAGAATTATTGTCTTTATGGCTTTTACTTGTGTAATTTATTTTTTTTATATCTTCTATAGTAGTATTGATTACAATTGGTAATTCTTGTCTTCTATTACCATAAATATTGCTTTTCACATATTTATATACTGTGTTCTCTGCTTTTAAGGTAAAATTATCTTTGATATCAGGGTGAATATATTGTATTCCTCCAATATCAGTATTGGATAATTTATTATTTAAAGTATAGAAGTCAATTACAAATAGCTGGCTTATTAATTTTGCATATTTTTCTTCGTCAATTTCTTCTTTTGATAATTCTTTGGCTAATTCATTAAATAGGGTGCTGGTTAGTTTGCTATCTTCTTCTTTTAAGTGATAGTCATAATTTTTAATTGTGTCCACTACTTTATTTTCTTTGATTTCTTTTTTTTCTTTTTTGAAGAATTTAAAGTATACTACTAGAGCTAAAATAATTAGTAATATAACTAGTGTTAATAACATGATTTTTTTTAGTTTGTCTTTTTTCATTTCTTTTTCCCTTTCATCTTTTCTTTTTCTTTCATTGTTTTGATTAAATCGTAGTTAATGATGTTATTTGATACTTCGATTATTTTTTGGGCATATTCGCTTTGTTTGGCGATATAGTTGTTGTCAATGGGATCGCCCTTAATGGAATAAGTTATTTCTTTTTGGCTATTGTAATAGTATTTTTTGCTAATGAAGTTGCCATTTGTAAATACTACAATGTTGTCTTGAATGCTGAATATATCATGTCCTAGAGCATATTTGTTTTGAAAATCAAACATATTACCTAATGTTGGTAAAACATCTATCATGCCCATAGGTTTTTCTACTTTTAAATTAAATTGTTGGTCTTTAGTCCATATTATGAGTGGAACTCTTTTATCTATGGTCATTTGTAATTCATCTATTTTTTTGTATTTGGCATCTTTTTCTGTTAATAGTTTGTCATTTATAGGGTCATAATTATATAAGATATTGTAGTACTCGCTTGGTAACCTTGCATCGTGATCCCCATAAATAATAATAACGGTATTTTCTAATAAACCTGATTTATCTAATTCTTCAATAAACTGTCCTATTGCTTGGTCAGCGTAGTGAACGCTTCTAAAATAATTGCCCATTGTAGTACCTTCTAGGTATGTCCTACTCACGATTCCTGATTTGGTTTTGATTTTATAATCAGTTGGAAATTTATCCATGAGGTCGAGGTCATCCCATGGTGTATGATTTGACAGAGTTATTAGGGTTGCATAGAATGGTTTGTTTTCTTGTTCACTTACTTTTTTAATGATGGGAACTGATTGTTTAAAGAATGATTTATCACTTAATCCAGTTCCAGAAAAGCCTATTGTTTCATCAATTTTATAATAATCTTTATGGTAAAATTTATCGTACCCGAGGCTTTTATGCATTTCTAATCTATTCCAAAAATCGCCTACATTGCCATGCATACTGAAGGCATAATAACCTTTTTGTTTTAGTAATTTGGGCATCGTTTCATAAACTCGGTCATAGTAACTAACAAAAACGGTTCCACTATTAGAAGGCATGAGGGAAGTATTTAGGGTAAATTCAGTATCACTGCTGGTCCCTACTCCTACTTCAGCATAAAAGTTAGAAAAAAATATTCCTTCTTTGGCTAGTTTGTTTAAATTGGGTGTTACTTCTTCGTCGTGGAATGTTAGTTCCATGGCATTGGTTTGCATACTTTCGGCATGAATGGCTATAATGTTTTTACCTTTGAAGATATTAGTATATTCATTAGTAGTATTTTCCCCTTTGTTTTTTTGGTAATAATCGGTTACTTTTTTTAAGGCATTGTCGTAGCCAAATAAGGTGTTAATTTTAGGCGTTATGCTTTGAAAAAAATCGTTGATTTGATATGTATATATACCAAACTTCATGACAACATATTCGCGATTCCATAGTTTGGCAAACCTACTCCACTCAGATGATGTTACAAAAAGAGCACAGCTGAGTAATAGGATTAAACCAGTTAGACATATTTTTTTACACATTGTTTTGCTTTTGATAATTCCTTTTTTTTCATAATAATTTTGTTTTGTCATTTTTTTATGAATGTAATATATGAAAATTGGTTGCCATATATATATTAGGTCTTTTATTTTTAAAACATTTTTGAAGATAGCATCTCCAACATCGACGACTTGTGTTGAGGTAGCTAGTAGGCTAAGTGAGGCAAATGATTTATAATAAGTGTAATAAATAGAATTAATGATACAGATGGCTGTGGTAATAATTGATAATGTTAATAAATATCTTATTCTTTTTTTAGGAGATATTAGATATGAAAATGAGGATGCCACTAAAAGGATGGCTAAATCAGTAAGAAATGGTTTTAGGCTAAATATATTACCAACAGTAAGAGCTCTTAAAAGCGTAGCATTTAGTAAGGAAGACATAGTAAACCAAAATAGTAATATGCTGTTTTCTTTATTCATTTTTAATTCTTTGATATAGTTTTTCATAGATACTACCCTCTTTTCATTTACAATTATAGCATATTCTTGTGATTTTTCAACTTAATTATTTCTTAACATTTTTAAGGATTTCTTAAATTTGATGGGATGGGTTTACTTATTTTTTATTTAATGCTATAATTGTGGTGTGGTGATTATATAATGAATATGAATAAAATTAAGGGGTTTTTTAGGAAAATTTTTGATTATATATGTAAGTATAAGGAGATTATTTTACTGGCTCTGCCTTTTTTAGTACTGGATTTAACTACTAGAATATTCTTCCCTACTTCTTTTGTTTCTTTTTGGTATATTATACCTAATTTATTTACTATTCTTTGGTGTTTTTTGATTTTAGGAATAGTGCTTAGTTTTAAGAGGAAGATTGGATGCAAAATATATGTTTTGATTTTGGTTTGTGCGGTGTTTATCTTTTTACTTAATAATGTCTATTATTCGATGACGGATAATTTCTTTGATTTTAGTTTGATGGAGATGGCTAGTGAGAGTACTTCTTATATATTTGATACGTTTTTAAAGGCTAAAATATGGATTTATTTGGTATGTTTAGTAGTGATGGTATTTGGTATTTGGGTGCTTAAGATGATTCCCAATAAAAAGGAAAATGATTATAAGAATTTAATGGTGGTTTTTGTTCTTTTCTTGGTTTTTCATAGTTTTATTCCTATGTTATATGGAAAAGCTAATAATGAACTTACTTGGAATACATGGAAAAATAAGAGAAATGTTTATATTAATTTTAATGATAATAATAAAAGTATGGCTATTACGGGTTTGTATGAATATACAAGTAGAAATATTTATGTAACATTTTTTAAGCCGAAGAAGACTAATAATCAAATAGAACTTAATTTCTTGGAAGAGGTTTTTAGTAAGGAGAATACGAGTAGTTCTAATGAATATACTGGGATTTTTAAGGATAAGAATGTAATATTTGTGCAATTGGAGGGGCTTGATAGTTGGTTGCTTACTGAAAAGGATACACCAAACTTGTATGCTTTAATGAATAATTCGTTTAATTTTACTAATCATTTTTCTTATTATAATGGTGGAGGATCGACTTTTAATTCCGAGTTTGCTGTAAATACGGGATATATTACACCTTTATCTTATAATCAAAATGCTTATACTTTTAATAAAAATTTATTTAATTATTCGATGGCTAATATGTTTAAGGATGCAGGTTATTTGGTTAATGCTTTCCATATGAATTCTAAGGAATTTTATTCTAGGGGCATTAATTATAGTAACTGGGGTTTTGATAACTATTATGGTTTAAAGGATATGGTTAATTATCGTGATAATAGTTATATGTTAGATACTGAACTTGTTAATAATGAGACTTTTTATGATTTGATGTTTCATAGTGATAAGAGGTTTGTTGATTATATTATTACTTATTCAGCACATATGCCTTTTAATCAATCAAAGGGTGTTTGTAAGTTGATTTTAGATAGAGAAAAAGAGGCTTCTTTAGATAGTGAGGAATTGGAAGTTTTAACTCCTCAAACGGAATTAACTGAGGAGGATTGTGCTAGGTTACAGGCTAACGAGACTGATAAAATGGTTGGTTTATTGATTCAAGCACTTAGAGATAATAACTTATATGATAATACGGTTTTGGTTGTATTTACTGACCACTACTTATATACTTTAAATGATATGACTATCTTAGATAGGTATAAGGAAACTGATAATAATTTAATTAATCATACACCATTCTTTATTTGGAGTAGTAATACAAAGAAGAAGGAAATTAAGGAAGTTACTTCTCAATTAAATATATTGCCTACTGTCCTTAATTTATTTGGTATTGATTATAATAGTAATTATTATATTGGTACTGATGCATTGAGTAATAATTATAAGGGTATAGTTTTATTTAGTGATGCTTCTTGGTATGATGGTAATGTTTATGTAGATGGTGGTATGGTTACTAATAATCAACATATTAGTAGTGAAGATTTAGAAAGAAAAAATAGTTATATTGACTATATTATTAAGAAAAATGATTTAGTTTTAAAATACGATTACTTTAAGATATTGGCTAATAATGCTAAGAATTTAGAGTAAGAGAAAAACTGACTTAAGATGGAAATAAGTCAGTTTTATTTTTTTAGATATTCTTCTAAGGTTTGATTTGTGTTGTATAGGTATGGTGCTAAATCGCCTACATATCTTAAATGCCATGGTTCATATGCATAGTTAGTGATTTCTTCTTTATCAAGTGGATATCTTACGATAAATCCGTATTTGTAGGCATTTTGATGAAGCCACTTGGTCTCAATTAGGTTTTCAATGTCATGCTCGATATAACTTTTGTCATTTCTGTAGACTACGATATCTAAAGCAAGACCTGTTTGATGTTCTGTATATCCTGGTTTGGCTATGTACTTATAGGCGTAGTTATAGCCTTTTTCGTTGACTAATTCATTGAATATTTTTTCTTGGTAATTATAATCACGATAACCTGAAGAAATATCAAAATGATAATTATATTTTAAAGCATCTGTTTGCAATTTTTTAAATTGTTCATAGGTTTTTTCTTCTAAATAAATATTATCTTTATATTTACTGTCTGTTTTAACTAAGTTTAGGGGGGCATAATTGTCTTCTAGTTTATTGTCTTTGTTAACTAAAATTTTATAATCCATAAACTCACCTAATTTATTATATGCTAAAGTTTGGGAATGTTTAAATTTTTGTGATGCTTGGATGATTTTTCATTAGTTTTTTGATACCATGTGGATGAGCAAAAGCTATAGTAACAATGGATTTATCAATAGATACAACTACTCCTTCACCAAATACTGCATGTTTGACTAAGTCGCCTACTTCGTAGTTAACATCAGTATTAGTTATGGTGTTTTTTACTTTTTTGATGATGTGGGATAGTTTTGATTCATTTTTGTTTTGTTCTTTTTCTAAATATTTTGAATCTATTTCTTCAATGAAACGACTTGGACTATTTATTTGAGCGTTACCAAAGAGCATTCTTTTTTTGGCATTCAATAGGTATAAGTGTTTTTTTGCTCTGGTAATTGCAACGTAGCATAGTCTTCTTTCTTCTTCAATGTTACCTTCATTGATGGAGTTAAAATGTGGAAATATACCTTCTTCTAAGCCTATGACAAAGACATTATCAAACTCTAATCCTTTGACGGCATGTACGGTCATGAGGCTTACTTTATTGGTAGAATCAGCATATTCTTCCTTATCACTGACAAGGGTTAATTCGTTTAGAAATTCTTCTAGTGATACAACACCATATTCTTCTTCGTAGTTTTTGGTTATTGATTTAAATTCTTCTAGGTTTTCTAGTCTTATATCACTTTCAATAGTTTTTTCTTTTTGATATTCAGATTTGATACCTGTTTTATCTAATACCATGTCGACTGTTTCGGTGAGACTCATGTTTTCACTTAAGATGCGCATTTCTTCGATTAGACCTTTGAAAAGAAGTTCTTTTCCTGTGGATATGGCTTCATAAATGCTAATACTTTCACTTGAGGCTTTTTGTGATAGGGTTTCTAGGGTTTTTAGACCAATGCCTCGTTTTGGTTCGTTGATTATTCTAAGTAAACTGACATCGTCTTTGGGATTATGGATTAGTCTTAAGTAGCAAATTAAATCTTTTATTTCTTTGCGGTTATAGAAATAGAAACTGCCTATAATGCGGTATGGAATAGAATTTTTTAGCATTTCTTCTTCTATGACACGGCTTTGGGCGTTGGTTCTATATAATACGGCTATATCTTCATAGCTGCTACCATTTTTAATTAATTCTTTTATTTTTGTAGAGATATAAGATGCTTCTTCTTTTTCGTCGTCTGTTCTTATGTATTTTATTTTATCTCCTTCTTCGTTTTTGCTCCAAAGATTTTTATCTTTTCTTTCTTTATTGTTTTTTATGACTGAGTTGGCTGCGTTTAGAATCGTTTGGGTGGAACGATAGTTTTGTTCTAAAAGAATAGTTTTTGTATTTTTATAGTCCTTTTCAAAGTTTAAGATATTTTTGTAATTGGCATTTCTAAAACCATATATTGCTTGTGATTCATCGCCTACAACAAAAATATTTTTATATAAATTCGATAGTAGTTTGGTGAAAATATATTGGGCTTCGTTAGTATCTTGATATTCATCTATTAGAATATATTTATATTTTTCTTGATAATATCTTAGGATAGCGGGATTTTCTTTAAATAAGGTGATTGGTAAAAGGAGTAAGTCATCAAAATCTACGGAATTACTGTTTTTTAATTTTCTTTGATATTGTGAATAGATGTTTACTATGGTTTTATCATATTCGTATTTAGAATAGGCATCTGGATCTAATAGTTCATTTTTGGCTCCACTGATGCTATTTTTTATGTTTTTAGCATTATAGTATTTAGGGTCTAAGTTATTTTCTTTAATTAGTTTTTTGATAACGGTTAGAGTATCATCACTGTCAAGGATGGTGAAATTTTTTTGATAACCTAAGACTTGGTAATTTTCTTTTAGGAGTTTTAGGCCAAATGAATGAAATGTTGATATTTGAATGTCATTTGCTAGCTTGCCGACAAGTTTATAAACACGTTCTTTCATTTCTTTAGCCGCCTTATTGGTAAATGTAATGGCTAATATATTGGATGGAGAGATGTTATTTTCAATTAAATATGCTACACGGTTGGTTAAGACAGAAGTTTTGCCACTTCCAGCCCCAGCAAGAACAAGACAGGGGCCATCTATATGTTTTACAGCTTCAATTTGTTTATCATTTAAATTTTTTAATTCCATACTATCAACTTCTTTCATATTTTATTTTATCATAAGAATTAGGGTATTAAAAAATAAATGTAGTTTGTTTGACATATTTTGTTCTATTTGTTTTTAATCATAGGGGTTAGTAAGTGTAAAGCAGTATAATTATACAGAGATTTTAATATAATTTATTAAATCATTATTTACTTAAGTGATTAGTTTTGATAAAATATGATTAGGAAGTGATTTTTATGTTATTTAGAAAAGCTATATTTATTATTCATGGATTTGCTGGAGGGGTATGGGATCATCAAAATTTGGCAAATGAGTTGCAAATGTATTTGGATTTTGATGTTTATATGATTACTTTACCCGGACATGATAAGTCAATTATGACTAATGTTAAAAGAGATGACTGGGTTAAGGCTGTGGAAAACCAGGTAGAAAAATTAATTGAACGTGGTTATAATAAGATATATGTTATTGGCCACAGCATGGGTGGAGTGTTAGCTAGTCATGTGGCAGCAAAGTATAAAGAGGTGAAAAGACTTGTCTTAGTTGCCCCTGCATTTAGGTATTTAATTTTTAAGGATGATAAGTTACAGGTATTGGGGAGTATTAAGGAAATGCCTAAGATATTGAAGCAATATAATCAAAAGGATGTAATTTCACGAATTATTAAGATGCCTTTGCCTGTTACGATGGAATTTATTAATTTGGTTAAGGAACATACTAATGATGTTAAAAGAATAAATTGTCCTACTTTGATTATTCATGGTAATGACGACCAAATTGTTCCTAAGACTAGTGTTGATTATGTACATAAAAATTTAAAATCTGATGTAAATATTTTAGTAAATATGGATGATGTAACACATGATGTTTTTAACGGAAGTCGTGGAGATGAGGCAATTGATTTAACTATTAAGTTTTTAAGAATGAAATTTTATAAAAAGATTAAGGAAGAAATTAATAAGTAAGAAAAGAATAGGTATTTTCAGTAAGATTTACCTATTCTTTTAATGTAATTATTGAAAAAAGTCTTGAAAAAGCAAGACTTATATAAATCATTATGGGGCGGAATGTGGGAATCGAACCCACGCATAATGGAACCACAATCCACCGTGTTAACCACTTCACCAATTCCGCCATAAACAACTTACTTATAGAGTTTACCATAAAAAATACAAAAATACAAGTCTTTTTTATCAATTTTGGGCATTATCCCATACACTTATATCCTAAATACATAATATAGACTGAAAGGAGAATGTGATGAACGACTATAATTATATGCTTGATTATTATCAAAATATGAATAATTATAATAATTTTAATGATTTTAACAACAATAATTTTTTATATCCTAACGCCTATCCTACTAATGAACCTATAAAGTTAGACTCAGAAAAAGGTTTTATGAGGGGGAATATGTTTGATGATTTATATGACCAATATAAAAACTATATTCCTGTTGAAATAGTGTCTAATAATAATAGGCAAGCACTTCTTGAAAAAGTAATGCAATATAATTTTGCTATAACTGATTTAAATTTATATTTAGATAATTATCCAAATGATGCTAATGTTATTAATATTTTTAATAATTACCGCAACCTGTATTTAAATGCGGTAAAGGATTTTGAAAACAGTTATGGACCTTTAGAGATTACTGATAATCCAGTTAATACAAATAATTGGGTTTGGGATAAAAATCCTTGGCCTTGGGAGGTGCAAAACTAATGTGGAGATATGTTAAGTCTTTGGAATATCCAGTTAATATTAAGAAAAAAGATTTACGAATGGCTAAATTTTTGGTAACTCAATACGGCGGTGCAAATGGAGAGTTAGGAGCTGCTTTAAGATATTTAAATCAAAGATATACAATGCCCGATGAAAGAGGAAAGGCTTTGCTTACTGATATTGGAACCGAGGAACTTGGGCATGTTGAAATGATATGTGCTATGATTTATCAACTTACCAAAGATGCTACTTTGGAAGAATTAAAGGCGGCTGGTCTTGACACTAACTACACAGAGCATAGGAAAGCGGTTTATCCTACTGATTCAAATGGAGTACCTTTTACAGTAACATATTTTGCGACGACAGGTGATCCTGTTGCTGATTTGGCTGAGGATATGGCGGCTGAAGAAAAAGCTAGAGCAATTTATGAGAATTTAATTAATTTAACTGATGACCCTGATATTGTTGGACCTTTACTTTTCTTAAGGCAAAGGGAAATTGTTCATTATGCTAGATTTAAGGAATTATATGATGATTATAAGAAAAAAGGCTATGGAGGTAAATAATCCATAGCTATTTTTTCTGTATATATTCATTATGCACAAAAAACTATTTTATATATATAATATGTTAGAAGGGAGTTTTATATGTATAGATCTTTTGGTTATAATAGAGGAATACCAATGAATGGTGGTAATCGTTTTGTTGGTGGAGGTTTCTTGGGACCATTTGTTTTGGGTGGTATTACTGGTGGTTTAGTAGCTCCATTTTTCTATCCTAGACCTTATTATTATGGTCCAAATTATTACTATCCTAATAATCCTTATTATCGTCCATATTAAAGAGAAGTACTAGATAATATTATCTAGGGCTTCTTTTAATTAGTTTGGCGTGAACTACGGTTCTTTCATCATCAGTATAGCATGTACTTAATGTTAGAATTTTGTCTTCTGTGGATACTTCTACTTTGAATTTATGTTTACTTCTACTTGTAATGGTGTTTAGAAAATCTTGATACTCATTGTCGCTGGCAAAATTAGTGGTAATGTAATAACTTTCGGCTTTTATTTTATACACAGAAAATATTTGCCACATTGTGTTTTCTTTTTCGGTAGATAATCTAATAATATGATTATCTTTGTTATTATACCATTTTGAACTTAAGGCATTATGTAATGAGCCAAACATTGTTTTATTTAATCTACTGTGTCCATATATGATGTTATTTTTGTTAGAAAAATCACTTTGATTACGGTAATCTAAAAATATCCAGCCAGCTTTATTTACTGTTTTATTGAATGAATGAGTTAGATAATAGTCATTATTATTCGTTTGAACAAATGGATAATTAATATTAGTGTTATTTACGTTTATCCAACCAATGGTATCATTATTTTTTTCTTTTAGTTTTTGAATGTCTACATCTATTAAAGGAATCTTAATGTAATACCAATAATCGTTATCTTTATTTGTTACTTTATCTTGATTAATTAATTCTGTTTTTTCATCATCAGTTTGTTCTGTAACGGTTGTTTCATTCCTTATTTCATCTACTACTTTGTCAGTTATTTCATTTTCTTTGTGCCATATGGTTATATTGGTAAGACTTATAGTTATGATAATTAAAAAGATTGCAATAAATAATTGCCACACCCACTTTTTTAATCTTCTTTTTTTCTTAGTAATGGTGATAGTTTTTTTATTATTTTCTTTTGTCTGGGTGGTTATTTTTTCGTTATTATCCTTTTGAAGATTACTATTTTTTGAAATTTTTGTTTTTTCATTATGTTTAGTTTCATATTTGCTATTCATGTTATCACCTATTATGATTATACTAGATTTTAAAATTATTTACAAGGTATAAGGAAAAGAATAGGTAATTTTACTCGATAACCTATTCTTTTTTACATTTGGTTATTGTTTATGTTTTGTTCTTGATTATTTGAAAGATTTGGATTTTCTATAGATGGTTCGGTGTTAATTGGTACTATGTTGTTAGGTTCTTGTACTTGAATTGGGGTTTCGGCAGATATTTCTTTTTTGTTGTTTTTCTTTTTGTTTATAACTAGCATGATAATTGTAAAGATTATAATGGCTATGATTAATGATATTATGGATGCCCAGATTAATTTTTTGTCTAAGTCTTGTTTGAAAGAAAACTCAAACTCAATGTTTTTTATATCTTTTGTTAGATCCCATGTTAATGTTTTTCCATCTTTTGATGTGTTGGTTGCATTTGAGGAAATTGCTTTTTGTGGTAATTTGATGGTGAAGGTGATGTTAGTTTTTAATCCTTGTTGCATTGCTTCACTGTACTGATTTTCTTCTTCGTCTTTTTCTATTGTGATGTTGCCTTTATAGGTATTGCCATCTTTGGTGAATATTTTTTGGTTTTTTATTTCTGCTATGTTTTTGGTCGTAGCATTTGTTTGGCTATCAACAAGGGTATCAATGTTATCTACTCTGGCACTTAGTTTATAACCTATGTACTTGCCATCATCGTATATTTGGATGTCTTCTTTACTATCTATTTGGGCACTTTCTTTGAATTTTTCTATTCTCTCTTCCTTGGTGTATGTTTTGTTGTCATTTTCTTTGTCAAAGCTTTCTCCTAGAGAAATCATGGTGTCTATTAGTTCATAGTCAAGGGCGATGTTGGCGTCAATGTTTACTGATTTGTCTTGGTTGATAGTTAGTGTGGTTTCTTGTTTCATTTCACAACCACTGAGAAATAGTATCCCTGATAAGATTAGGAATAATTTTTTTGTTCTTTTCATTTTCTTTTTACTCCTTTTATTTTTTTGAAATGATTATTTTTTTAATATTTTTTTGCTTGTGATAACAGCGTAGCAAGAGCGGATGAAATAATATTTTTTATGCTCCGCCTACTGCTTCATATGAGTCGGTGATTAGGAAGAAGGCGTTTTTATCAATTTCTAAAACTACTTCTTTGACTAGAAAATATTCTTTTGTTGGTATTACACATAGTAGTAGTTTTTTGTTTTTATTTGAATATCCACCTTTTGCATTTATGATGGTTACACTGTGTTGGAGATTTTGAATGATAAATTCACATACTTCTTCTTCTTTATCAGTTATAATGTAGAATGATTTGTTGTTAGAGATGCCTAATATTACTCTATCTGTGATTGTTGAGGAAATATATAGGGCTATTACGGCATACATAGATTTCGTTATGCCAAAGGTGAAAATGGCTGTGGTTATTATCAATGAATTTACTATGAGGCTACTTTTTCCTAATGACATGTGTAGGTATTTATACATTATTTGAGTGATTATTTGAGTTCCTCCAGCGGAGAAACCTTCTTTTAAGATTAAGCCTGAGGCTAGTCCATCTAATGCCCCGCCAAAGATAATGGTGAGTAAGAGGCTACTAGTGTCAAGGTTAATGTGGACGGTTATTTTAGATGTGGCTTCAATGAATATGGGGTAAATTATTACTACAACTAAGGTATTTAGTGTTTTTTCTTTGCCAAGGAAAATAAAACTTATGATAATTAGAAATACTGAGGCAATAGAAATAAATAGTGATGGTTTTATATGAAAATATTCTTTAATTATTAAAGATAAGCCTGATATTCCCCCGACAACAATATTATTTGGTACGAAAAAGAGGTTAAAGGCAAAGGAACTTATTAATAATCCACATAGCATGATTAGGAATCTTTTGGTGTAGTCTTTGTGGTTTATTTCTTTGATTAGTTTGTTGATATCTAATTTTTTTCTAAATAAATTCATCTAACCCTCTCCTATTTACTTCGTATGAATCTGTTACAACAAAGAAGATGTCTTTGTCTATTTCTTTTAGTCCTTCTTTAACTATAAAATATTTTTTGGTAGGAATTACACATAGTAATAAATTGTTTTTGTTATGGGTATATCCTCCATGTGATTCAATAACGGTTACACCGATGCTTTCTAATGATAAAAGAAATTCCAGGGTTTCTTCTTTTTTTTCGGTAACGATGTAGAAGGCTTTACTATTACTTATGCCGAGAATTACTTTGTCGGTCATGATGCTTACTACGTAGAGGATGATGATGCCATACATGAATGTTTCGAAGTTAAAGGTGAAAAGACCACTTAAGACAATTAATCCATCTACGTATATCATAGATTTTCCCATGCTGGTTTTAAAGTATTTGGCTATGACTTGGTCAATGATGTCTGTACCTCCTGTGGTAAATCCAGATTTGAAGATTATGCCATATCCTATGCCACTTAAGACGGCTCCAAAGATGGCGATTAGTATTTTTTCAACATTTTCAAAGTAAATGTTTCTTGTAATAAATTCGGTAACGTAAATGAATATGGGTAGAAGTATTGAGCCTATGGCTGAACTTTTGGTTTTTTCTTTTCCTAATACAAAGTAACTATATATTAAGAGAAGAATGGATGATATTAGGATGAAGGCACTTGGGTTAATTCCATATTCGTTTAAGATTACTGAGATACCACTTATGCCAAAACAGACTATTTTGTATTTTAGGAAAAAAAGGTTGAAGGTAAAAGCGGCAATAAAGCAACCAATTACTAGGTAGAAGTATCTTTCTATGAGGTCTTTATGATTTATTTTTTTGACAATTTCTTCAATGTTTTGTTTGGATTTGTTTTTTTTAAAGAAAAACACTAGTTACACACCACCTTTTAAATTAGCTTTTATAAATCCATCTAGTTTTCCATCTAATATGCCAATGACATCACTTTCTTCATAATGGCTGTCATTGTCTATGACTTTGGTATATGGGCACATGATGTAACTTCTTTTTTGGCTACCAAAGTTGATTGATTCATTATTTTTCATGCTATTTATCTCTTTATTCTTTTTGTCTTGTTCGATTTTATATAGTTTGCTTTTTAATATTTCTAGGCACATGGCTTTGTTTTGTATTTGGCTTCGTTCGTTTTGACAGGTTACGACGATACCGGTTGGAATATGAGTGATGCGTACAGCTGAGTCTGTGGTATTTACGCCTTGTCCTCCTGGACCACTGCTACGATAGATGTCTATTTTAAGGTCTGTTTCTGGAATTGCTATATCAATGTCATCTTCGATTTCTGGTATTACTTCGACGGAGGCAAAGGATGTATGTCTTCTTTTACTAGAATCAAATGGGCTTATTCTTACTAGTCGATGGATTCCACTTTCTTTTTTTAAGTATCCGTAGGCATGGTCTCCTTTTATTTGTAAGGTTATGCTTTTGTAACCTGTTTCTTCACCAAGGGATGCATATAATAAGGTTGATGTATAACCTATTTTGTTAAAGTATCTTGTGTACATGCGATATAACATGTTAACCCAGTCGCAAGCTTCAGTACCTCCTGCTCCTGAATGTATTTCCATTAGGCAGTTATTAGCATCATATTTGCCATTTAGGAAGGTTTGAATATGTAAGTTTTCGATTCTGTTTGATATGTTTTGACTATTTTCTAGGATGATGCTTACTAATTCTTCTTCATATGCCTCTGCTAATTCATTTATAATAGATAAGTTGTCATTGATGTCATCTTCGCATTTATCTATTTCTTCTACACATGATTTGAGGCTATTTATTTTATTAATTATTTCATTGGCTTTATCTTTGTCTTGCCAAAACGAGGGGTCATGGGTTATTTTGGTAAGTGTATCTAATTCGCTTTTTTTGTTGTTATAGTCAAAGACACTCCTTGATGTTATTTAATTCTGTTTGTAAGATTTCATAGGCTTTTTTTAATTCTTTTATATCTTTCATATTAGGTTATCCCTTTCATATATTGTTTTATTAAAGTTAGAGTATATTTTAATTTTACATGGTTTTGTTATTTTTATAAAAAGAAAATCATCTATTACTATATCTTTTTTTGCTTCTAGGTTAATTGTTGTACTTGGTAATGTTGTTAGTCTTGGATTTTTAAGACTTACACTTTCTAGTTTTAGGTTGTTATTCATGTAAAATGTTAGGCTGTTTTCGATGTTACTTAAGTAGTCTATTCTAAGTAGGTTATCTATGATGAAACTTTTATTTTGGCTAACTTTTCTGGTTTTTGGTTTTATTTCTTTTTTAATGTTGATTTTTTTTATTGTTTGGCTATCAAGGTAATTTGTTACATTGTTTTCTTCAATTAGGCCTGGGGTATCATAGAATGTTTTGTTACCTAATTTTATTTCTATTTTATCAAGGGTGGTATTAGGAAATAGGCTACAGGTAATTGGATTATTTGAAGAGCCTTGATTGTTTAATAATTTATTGATTAGGGTGCTTTTGCCTGCGTTGGTGTTACCAATGAAGTAAATGTTTCCATTACTTTTACAGTCTTCAATTGTTTTGAATAATTTATCTATATTGTAGTTTTTAAGGCTACTAATTATTTCAATGTGACTTGTTTTGATATTTTTACTTTTTATGTAATCAATTATTTTTTTATCTTTTACACTTTTTGGTAGTATATCTTTTTTAGTTAATACTAGAATGATGTTATTAGTTGGAAATTTTTTAATGATATTTTCGATGTTGTTTAAACTAAGGAGGCTGACTGTGTATATTATTAAATCATTTTTTTTGATTTGGGAGATAATGTTATTTAAGTTATCTTTATTGCTAGTAACATATGTGTAATCACTGTAGTTTTTTATTTTAAAGCATCTTTCACATATGGTTAGGTTGTTATCTATTATGCTTCCACATCCTGGACATTTTTTAGTCATAATATCTACCTTTTTTGAAAATATTTTCTTTGGCCATTTTTTTTAATAATTTGTTTTCCATTTTGCGAGCAAACCTTGTGAAAAACATGTCGGTGTTGGAGACTGGGTTAACTAAGACTGTAGTTATACCAACACGATTTCCACCCCATATGTCAGTATAGAATTGGTCTCCAATGATGGCTACTTGGGATAGTTCAAAGTTGAATTTATTTAATATTTTTAAAAAACTTTTCTTCCATGGTTTTTTGGCATTGGGACAACAGTCTACGGATAATTCTTTTTTAAATGGTTCTAGTCTTTTTTTGTTAGAGTTAGAAAAAATGATAATTTTAAAGCCTAAATCTTGTAAATCTTCAAATAAGTTTTTTAGTTTTTTGCTTGGTAGTTTATCAACATAAGGGACACAAGTGTTATCTAGGTCAAATAATAAACATTTAATACCATTTTCTTTTAGTTTTTCATAATTAATTGTGTAAATACTTTTTTGATATACATCGGGATAAAAATTTTCCATAAACATATACTCCTTTTACATAATTATACTATGTAATCAAATGAATGTAAAGAAGTTTAAATTAATGTTTATCTCTTTTGGTTATTTGTGTTTTTTTAAATAGCTATGTGATGTTGATAGTATAATAACTGGGTTAATTTAATATTATTTTATAGGAGTGGTTTTATGTTTTTGAATTTTCTTTTTGAAATTACAAAGTGTTTTTCTTTTTTTACTGGGGCTTATTCTAATAATGTGTTTCCTGACCCCTTATCTAAAGAAGAAGAGGATTTATACATTCAGCGGGCTAGTGAAGGTGATAAAGAGGCACGTGGAATGTTAATCGAGCATAATCTTAGGTTGGTTGCTCATATTGTTAAAAAGTTTGAGGCTAATAGTTATGATGTGGATGATTTAATTGGTATTGGAACAGTTGGTTTAATTAAAGGGATAGATACTTATTCGCCAAATAAGAATGTGAGAATTACGACTTACTGTGCGAAATGTATTGAGAATGAGATATTAATGTATTATCGTGGTGATAAGAAAAATTCTAAGAATGTTAGTATTTATGAAAATATTGGTTTTGATAAAGAAGGAAATGAGATTACAATTCTTGATGTTATTAAAACTAAGGATCCTGAATTTATCGAAGAGATTCATAAGAAGGATAGTATTAATTTGTTAAAGCAATATATGAATGTTTTAACCAAAAGGGAAAAAGATATTATTATTATGAGATATGGTTTGGATGGTAATGACGAGATAACTCAAAAGGAAATTGCTAGAACTTTGGGAATTTCAAGGAGTTATGTTTCACGTATTGAAAAAAGGGCGACTACGAAGATATTAAAGGAATTTATTAAGAATAAGCACTACGGGAATTAAAAAAGTATTAAAATATGTTAAAAATATTTGACTAAAAGGAAAATATATGGTAAAGTTATAGTGCGTTTTGTATGAAGGAGGTCAATTATGGCAGTAAAAATTACTAATAAAAAAACAAAATCAGTTAATAGTAGAAGCCATGCTTTAAATATTACTAAAAGAAAACAAAAATTAAATTTACAAAATGTTACAGTTGATGGTATTAAGATTAAGACTACTGTTAGAGAAGCTAAAGCACTTAAAAAGGAAAAATAGTATCTATTGTGATACTATTTTTTATATATATGATTTATTTGTGTTTAAATTTAAATTGGGTATTATTTCATTTAAATAGATACCTATTTTTTTATTTTCAATATTTCTTTCTAGGTCAATGGCTGGGATTTTTAGGAATTTATTCATTCTGTAATTGTAACTGTAATAGTTTTCTTGATCACTTATTAAGATAAAATGTTCTTGGTTATTATGAATGTCAATGGTATATAGATTATTTATGACAATATGATTTGAGGGACAATATTTTTGGAATATTATATCTAGGATAGTACCTAATTCGATGGGACCCATGTCGTTTATGTTAATTATATTTTCTATTATGTTGAGAATGTTTGCTAAGAGATTTTCTTTGTTGAAGTTAAATTTTTTCAGTTTGTTTGCTAGTAATATATCATTATAAGTATCTTTTATATATTTTATTTTTTTATCTAGGTCGATGTCATCGTTATAATTACCAAAGTATTTTGTTTGAAATTTGGCTTGGATGAAGGGAATATCTTTGGTAATGTCGGTAATGAATGTTGTATCATCTAATTCTATTTTATTTGCTAAATGGCCATGTTCACTTGTATATATTATTTCATTATTAATGTCTAAGATTCTACATAGGTAATAAAATATTTTGGTATATGAAATATTTGTGCCTTTTAGGTTTGTTAATGCACCCCAGATGTTATTTATGGTATTTAAATTGTTGTAGTTAAATAGTTCGTTTTTAGTAGATATGGTGTTTATATCATAGGAAATAATTCTACCTACTGATTTATATAAGTATTTGCATGTTTCTAATTTATTTAAATTGTCTGGTTTAGCACACATGATAGTATCTATGATTTCTTCCCCTTTAATGAATGTGTTATAATCTACATAGATATAACCATTTTGGGAATTAATGAAATCAGCATAATAGTATTTTTGACCGTTTTCTTTGAAGTAATTGATTATTTCTTTATTGGGATAATCTAAGTCTATGTTGATGTATTCGGTGGTACTATTATGTTTTAGTAATTCTATATCGTCCATATTATGAATAGTTAATACTAAAGGATATTTATTATTCATTACTATCACCATATTAATTATACAATAATTTTGCAAGTTTTTGTCATAATTAGACACTTTGTTGACATTAAATGTCGTTTAAAAGAAAAAAACACTTTTGGTGTTATTTGATATTTAGTCCTAGCATCATAAAAGATAATAAGATGCATAATAGGCTTAAGAAGATAGTAGATATTAGGATTAAATAAAAGTTTATGTAACCATTTTGCTTGTTGTTTATGGTTCTTATTCTTTTTTTAGGGGTATCAGTTTTTTCTAAATTTTCTATATCTTTTTCATATATTTTAACATCTTTTATGCGTTCTTCTAGGTCTTTGATTTCTTCTTTGGTAAACATTTCTAGGGTCGTTCCTAGTTTGTTTTCTTTTTGTGTATTATTTTCCATATGTTCCTCCTTATTCTATGCTAATGTTATTTGATACTAGGTATTCATTTAATGTTTTTGGATCCTTTATTTTCATAATTGTTTTAATAATATTTAAGACTATGTTTTTTTCTTCATTATTAATTTCTACTAAGTTGATTATGTTATTTAATTTTATCATTTTTGATGCATGTAAGATATAGTTATTAAAATTAGGAATAGTATATACCATGTATTTATAGCCATTTATGGTTACTATGGCTATTTTTTTGGTATATTTAAATGTTTCTTGATTAATTATATCATTCATATGGATACCTCTTTATTATATATAAATTATAGCACAAGATTTTAGAAAAAAAAAGAGATTATTTTATCTAATTTCATTATTTCGTTGAAATATAATAGACAGTGATAGTTTATGGTGCTATAATTAAATTAGAGAGGAGTGAATGATATAATGGCACTTGTAAAGTGTAGTGAATGCGGAAAAGAAATAAGTGATAAGGCAAAGAAATGCCCCCACTGCGGGAATAAGGTAAAAGAAGATATTTCTTATGTAAAGTGTAGTGAGTGTGAAAAGAAATATGATGCTAGTTTAAAATGCTGTCCAAGTTGTGGAATGCCAAATGAAAAGGATAACGAAAATAATATTGTAAGCAATGAGGATAAAAAGAAAAAAAATATTTGGCCAATTATTTTGCTTTCATCATTGTTACTTATAATCATATTATTTAGTTTATTTACTAAGAAAGGTTCAAATAATTATAATGATAATTATGAAAAACCTGATAATTCTTATAATGATAATAATGAAAATAACAATAATGATAATGGTGTAGAAGATGAAAGTAATTTACCTGAATTAACTGTTACAAAGGATGTTCCTACTGTTGTAGAAGGTACTTATGGTAATGATAAGATTAAGGCAGAAATAACGATTAAAGGCGTTTATTGGACTAGTAAGATTTTACCTCCAACACCAAGGCAATCATATTATACTTATTATGATGAAAATGATGAAGAAATTTATCAAGTGGTAGAAATGGTTGTAAAGAATATTGGTACTGAAAGTTTTTCTAATTATATTTTTGAAGGTTTTTTGTCTGATACATGTACTCCAACTTTTAAATTTGATGGCGGTTATACTTATAATGGTATTTCTTTAATTGAAGTTGAGAGAGATGGAAAAGGAAATTATGACCTTTCTAATTTTTATTCTATTAATCCCTTAGTAACTAAAACTATTTATGCTGTTAAAACTGTGCCAAATGCCACGAAAGATTTGTCTCTATCGGTAAACTTATGTTTTGGAGATAATAAACTATATATTAATTGGTAGATTAATAATTATTTTATTTAAATGAAAATTTCTTCATGAAATTTCCTTTTTATATTGCATACTAAAAAAAATACAGAAATTATTTATTGCTGTATTTTTTATATTTCTTTTATTTTTTTTATTTTAATTAGTTACTGAGAGAACTGTACGGAAACCATAATGTGGATTCGCATCTCCGGCAATTGTAAAATGATGAACATAAAAATTAAATAATCCTGCACTATTAGCTCCACTATAACTAGCCTCATCTCTATTACCTCCGCGTGCAAACCAAGGTGTCGAGTATTCAGGAAATGTAGCATAATCACCATACCATCCTTGTGTCTCTCCCGTAGCATCCCCCAAATGGCTTGCTGAAGTTGAAGTTCCTGAGTATATATCAATGTACTTAGAAGATATATTGCTAATTGTTAATCCTGAATTACCTGCATCTTTATTATAATTTCCCATGACATATTCATATGTTCCACCCGACATATCATATATTCCAGTTAAATTACCATTTGTTGATTGTCCGGTATTTGTTGCATATTCTGCCCCAGTGCCACCTCCTGTATAATATGATGCATTCCGATTCGCATTGATATCGACTAATCCTAATCCGTATATACTTTGTTTTAAATAGGCTACTGCTCCCCATTCTATATTTTTCATCATATGGGCATCTGTATTTTGCATACCAGTAGCTGTTAAATATGTTGTCGAATTAAATACTTTTGACGTATTATACATTGAAGATATTGTAATATTTGTTAATGATGTAATTCCTGGTTTTATTGTTGGAGTTCCTGTGCTTCCTGTTGTTTCAAACTTTCCTACCCAGATTCCAGAAAGTTCAGTATCTCCAAATGTAAATGCTGGATGGGTATAATAATTATCATTTGCTTTATTTGTACAGGTCTCTGCTCCATTAGTACTATAACTACATGATACTGTTCCTGTTTTAGATATTCCATTTTCAAAAACTACATCTATTAATTGTGGTGATGTTCCACTTGCATATGTTGCATTAAAAAGTTTATATTTATATCTTGGTATCCATACATAGTAAGCTAAAATATCTGATTCTGTTACTGTTGTTCCAACTTCTGCACTCATATATGTATCTCTTTTATCACTTGTTACCATTACAGCATTAGCCCATTTTTGGTTACCATAATCATACCAATTATTATATGCTCCATACTCATCTGCTTTTACCCAATTACTTCCATCATAAGTAATAGGTATCATACCTTCTGCTAGAACTGGTCTATTTGCCCCAGAAGGATCTTCTACTAAATCTTCACTCTTGCTTAAACAGTAATAATTTTTTTTACCATTTTCTATTTTCTCAATACAATTACTAGTATCTCCTATTTGTCCTTCACAACTACTCTTTATATCACTTAAATTATAAGTATTAGTTATCTTAGTACCATTAGGATAATTATCTGTTCCATAGTTAATAGTATTACCTACATAACCTGTTACTACTCCAATTACTACATCTATATCATTATTAGAATTATTTGCTATTACTAAAGGTATAGTTTTTCTATTATCTTTTTCTAATACTCCACTTGTATTTGGAGCTATCGTAGTAACTGTTTTATCTTCTACTACTTCACCTATTATTACATCAGTTAAATCATTATTAGTACTATAATATATTTCATAATAGATAGTACCATTACTAGAATTATTTACTATAAAGTTAAAACTAGCAATACTATTTTTTCCTACATGAAAGTTTTGTGTTCCTGATACATCAAAAGTATAATTTAAGGTAGTATCCATATTTACTACATTACCTGAACTTACATTTGCAGTAAACATTGCATATGTATAATATAATCCTACTGATAATAATATTGCAATACATGCACTTAATACATATATATATTTAAGTGGTATTCTTTTTTTTAATTCTTTCATTCTTATTCCTCTTTTCTTTTTAAATAACAAAAAAACTACCTAAAAACTAGCACTTAAAAAGTACTAATATTAGTTAGTTTATCTTTTAAATTTATTTTTTTAGTATTTAAAATAATAGAATATTTAAACTGCCCCCCCCCATACAGATGTTTGGATACTGTTATTTATTGAGTATATTCTATTCATTTTAAACACCTTCTTCTTTTGCTATTCTTATGTGTTAATCTTACTATTTTTATATTTTATTGTCAATATGTTTTTTATTTTTTTACTTACAAGTATATCCATCGCTTATGATATCTTTTCTATATTCTTCTACTGTTTTATCTATTTTTATTAATGCTTCTTCATTATTATTGATGGCTGCGGCTTTGATGTCTTCGGCACTGCCTTCAAGGGTAATGGTGATTTTATTCCCTTCTACTTTGTAACTGCTTTTTAATCCTGATTTATTATAACTGGGTTCGTCAGTTAGATAAATGTCCTTTACTTCTTCTAAATAACTTCCGCTGGCTGCGGTAAATGTTACAATGCTTTTATAATAATTAATGTTTTTATCTTGGTATGTTAGAATTACTTTTTCACTATAATTTCCTTCGGCAACCGATGTGGTTTTTTCACATTCTAAATTTTTTTCTTTGCTACATCCTACTAATGCTAAGGATGCTATTAATATAAATAAACATCTATTTTTTTTCATTTTTCTTAAATCCTCTCTACATTAATAGTAGCATAAAATATTTTATTAATCAAGTTAAAATGATATAAAATAACATAAATGCTACTCCAGTTAGAAAAAAGATAATTGTTAATTTTTTGTTTTTATAACTTAGTGATTCTTTTAATAATTCACATATTGATATATGGGTCATGATACCTGCGATTAATGATAAGAGAATACCCATGATTAGGTTATTAATTATTCTATATAAGAAGAGATATGCTAGAAGAGCCCCGAAAGGTTCACTTAATGCTGAAATTAAAGTATATAAGAATGCTTTTTTTCTACTTTTGGTAGAATAATATATGGGTATGGAAATACTTATTCCTTCTGGGATATTATGCATGGCTATGGCTAAGGTTAAACTAAGACCAAGGGTAGTATTGGTGGAACTTGCTAAAAAGGTGGCAATACCTTCTGATTGAAGTTATCAGGCATCACGCTTATTATAAATAAAATTTAACTCTTTAAAGTTAAAATAAATATCAATATTTCCATCTTCGTGTATGAAAATATTTTTAATTAGTTTTAATATTAAATCTCTAGTTGGGTATCTGTCTTTAAATTCTATAACTTCTTTTTTTATAGTATTAAATGTATCTTCATCTTTATTTATCTTTTCTAAATATTCATTTATTTCGTTTAATTTATCCTTTTTTAAAGATATTTCTTTGTTAAGTTTTTCCTGTATTCTTTGATACATTTCTTCAGTTATTTTATTCTGCAGTTTATCAATATACATACTATCTAAATTATTTTTAATATTGTCTAGTTCAATTTCTAATTTTTGTTTTGTTTTAATATAAGTATCAAATGTATTATTATTTTTATATTTTTTAAGTATTTCTGACTCTAATTTCTCATTGTTAATCAAATATATTATTTTCTTAATTTCATTTACTATACCACGTTCTAAATTGTCATAATCAAAACCATGCGCAGTACATAATCTAAAATCTTTATTATATTTTCTATAATAATTGCAAACTGTTGTACTTTTACCATTATTTCGCCTTGCTCTAATTCCAATATTATGACCACAGTCAGCACATTTTAATAATCCATCCAATAGAAATAATTCTTTTTTATCGTTTCTTTGATGTTGTTTTGGTAATAATAATTGTACTTTATTAAAAATCTTTTTATCAATAATAGGTTCATGAGTATTTTCTACAATCATCCAATTTTCTTTTGGATTACAGATTATTTTACGATATTTATAACTTAATCTTGAACGTCTATTTTGAATCATATCCCCAGTATATAATCTATTTTGTAATATCTTTTTTATTGTAGTATTACACCAATAACCACAAATATTTCCATTATTACCATTCCTTGTAAAATTTCTATTTCTAGTTGTAGAAAATGTAGGCACATTCTCATTATTAAAAATATCTCTAATCTTATTAATTCTAATACCGCTAGTAAACATATCAAATATTCTTTTAACTATTGGTGCTTCGATTTCATCAATAACTAAATGATTTTTATAGTTAGGATCCACTTTATATCCAAAAGGAGGACAACCACCAACCCATTTGCCTTCGCTTTGCATAGTATGAAGTGCTGTTCTAATTTTTTTAGATAAATCTTTAGCATACATATCATTTAATATTGCTTTAAAAGGAGCAATATCATTATTAGAATTATCTAAAAATGTATCTATATTATCTGTTAGAGCAACATATCTAACATTATGTGCTGGAAACCATTTTTCTACATATTCACCAGTACCAATATAATCTCTTGATAGCCTTGATAAATCTTTAGTAATAACCATATTTACTTTCCCATTTTCAATATCTTTTAACATTCTTTGAAAATTTGGTCTATTAAAATTAGTACCGGTATACCCATCATCAATATAAATATCTACTAAAGTATAACCTTGTTCTTTGACGTATTTAGTTAACAATATTTTTTGATTCCCGATACTTTCACTTTCACCGTTAGTTTCATCTTCTTTAGATAGTCTTATGTAAATTGCAACCAAATATTCTTTTACTATATTTCTTAATGTATTATACATTTTTCCTCCTTATTTAAAAGAAATATAATATTGGTTCTATATTTAGAATAACATGCTTTAACCAAAATTACAGCCCATTTCTTTTTTATTTTTTAAATAATTTATAATAGCTTCTATTAATAAATTTTCCAATTCTTCATTATCATTGTCATAAAATAAATTAAATTTTAATTCTTGTTTTATAAAAATACCCCCTTTATTTTTTTTACTATCTAATTAAATCTATGTGAAAGTGTAATCATTTATTTATAAAAAAAAATAACTATAACTATAGCTACAAAATAGCCAAACTTTCGGTCGTCAAAAATCGTTAAACTTTAAAATCACAGTTAAGCAGGATAAACCTGTTTACAAAGAACTAGCCAGCGGCTAGTTTTCCCTTATTTTATTAGGTATTAGCAAAAAACACTAGTGTTTACTTTTATAAAAAGTGTTATACAAATGTATACACTTTTTTAATATGTTTTTCCTTGATTTTCGACCAAATTTCAATAGTTTTTTAGATAAATAATGGCCTAAACTTCGACCATAATAATTAAATTTAAGGGGGCATTAGAATATGAAAAAAGTACTAATCTCTAACCTAAAATTAGCACTTTAAATACAATTATTTCATATTCTACTATATTGTATCATAAGATTGTTGATAGTCAATATGTAACAAATGTCGGGAAAATTATGCAAAATATGTTGTATAAAATTTTCGTAAACACTAAGATTTTTAAGAGAGACTTTGTAAGATAAAGCCTTGTTGACTGATATATTTAATTTTTAATTATTAAAAATCAGCAAAAAATATTGTTTTAATGGTATAATGTTTATGAGGTGTTGTAATGGAACCAATTATGCTAATTTCAATAAAAACAAAATATGCAAATCAAATATTTAATGGAACAAAGTTATATGAATATAGAAGAAAAAGTATTGGAGAAAAAAATTGTAATAAAAAAATATTTGTTTATTCTTCCAAAGAAGAAAAAGCAATAGTAGGATATATAATTGTAGATAAAATCCTTGAAGGAAATATCAATTATATATTAGAAGCGACTAATAATAAAAATAACAGTGATATAATAGATTATTTTAATGGCTGTGATAAATGTTATGCTCTTAAAATAGCTAAAGCAGTTAAATTTAAAACACCAATTTATTTAAGTGAAATAAAAAAAGAAGAAAAAAACTTTGTAGTACCACAATTTTATCGTTACATAAAAGAAAATGAGTATATCTATGAGGAATTAAAGGGAGGGAGAAGTTTATGAAAACATATAAAATGAAATTGTTACCACAATATTTTAATTACATTAAAAATGGAACAAAAAGATTAGAATTAAGGTTAAATGATGAAAAAAGAAAAGATTTAGAAATAAATGATATAATTATTTTTGAAAAATTAAGTAAAGATCTTGAATATTTAAATACAAAAGTAAAAAAAATATATAAATATAAAAATTTTGATAATTTAGTAAATGATTTTGATATTGAACTTATAGCTGATAAAAATATAACAAAAGATGAACTTCTACATACATTAAACGAAATATATACAACAGAACAACAAGATAAATATGGTGTATTAGCAATAGAAATAGAATTGATTTAAAGGAGGTATTTACAACGAAAATAGATAATATTAAAAATTATATTTTGGAAACGAATCAAGAAAGTTTTATGAAACTTGCTGATGAAATATATGAACTTACTATCCACTTAAATGGTACATATCCAGGTTATAAAGAATGGTTTTATGACAAACAAATTAAAGGATGCTTAACACCAAATAGAAATATTATCTTTGTAAAAAATGAAGATGGTAAAATTATTGCACTAAGTTGTTTGAAAAAAGATGATGAAGAAAAGAAAATATGTACATTATTTGTTTCAGACGAATATAGAAAACTAGGCCTTGGCAGTTTATTGTTTGAGGAGTCAATGAAATTTCTAGAAACAACAAAACCATTAGTAACCTTCACAGAAGACAAATTACCTATGTTTGAAAAAATTGTTACTAAATATAATTGGGAATTAACTGAAATAGTTGATGGAATATATAATGATGGTATAAGAGAATTTTGTTTTAACGGACAACTAACTAATCGAAATTATAGAGAAGAACTTATTGAAATATTAAAAAAAATAAGGGATAAGGCAAAAACTGAACTTCAAGATAATGATACAATTGAAAAAATTACTATTAGAAGATAATAATTAATAGAAAAACTACCAAAACAATAATATAAATTATGATTGGTATTTTTTAATTTTAGACCAATATTATATTTCTATCGTGATACATAACAACTACAATCTTCTGGAATATTATGTAATATAATTGCTACCATAGATATTATGCCAACTTTATATAAGTTATCATTATTATTGCTAGGTAAATATTTGTCAATTAACATGGATATAATAATACCTACTATCATGCTGATAAAAGAGATAATAATAACAATAATACCTTGATTATTACTTTTTAATAGAGATATTGATTCGGGGATTAAATCACATATGGAGACAGTTAACATAACGGAGGAAGCGAATGCTAGGGAGGAAATTAGAATATTTTTATTTTTATTTTTTTTAAAGAATATAAATATGGTGCCTAGTAAGGTTGATAAGCCTGCTAGAAATGTAAATATAAAACTTATAATAATTCTATTCATACTATAATATATATTCTTTATTTTAAAATATACATAAATAATAAAAAGATATATAATTTAATTATAACTATGTCTTTATATAAAATTTTAATATATTTTACCATATTTTAAATATAATAATAAACTAATTTAAGTAAATAATAAGAATGTAGTTCTATGAATTAGTTTTTAAAGGAGATGAATTTTTTATGTTTTTTAAAAATTTAAAAAACTACCTAACTATTCTTTTTTTATCATTATTTATTATACCAAATAATGTCCTTGCTTATTCAAATTATATTATTGCATCGGGGAAAACTATCGGTATTGAGCTAAACTCGAAGGGAATCTTAATCGTAGGTACATATTCAGTTGATGGTGTCTCACCTGCCTTACAAGCTAATTTAAAAAATGGTGATAAGATAATTAAGATTGGTAATAAAAATGTTGGTAATATCACTGAAATGATTAATACTATAGAAGGTTTAAGTGATAAAGAAAATATTAAAATTACTTATATTCGTGATGATAATACTTATCATACTACTTTAAAATTAGTTAAAGATAAAAATGATATCTATAAAACTGGTATGTATGTTAAGGATAGTGTTACAGGAATTGGTACTCTTACTTATATTGATCCAAATACGAAAATTTATGGTGCTTTAGGTCATGAAATTATCGAAAAGAATACTTTACAGAAATTGGAAATTAAGGATGGTAAGATTTATGACTCTAAGGTAACTAGTATTAATAAGAGTAATCGTGGTAAACCAGGAGAAAAGAATGCAAAATATAACCGCGATAGCACCTTGGGTAATGTTACTGAGAATACTAAATCGGGAATTTTTGGTAAATATACAGAGGATATTAGTAATGAGAAATTATACAAGGTTGGTAATGCTGACGAAATTAAACTTGGAAGTGCAAAAATACTTACTGTTACAAATGATGATGTTGTTGATTCTTACGATATTAAGATTCTAAAAATAAGTGATGATAATGCTCAAATGAAAAATATTTTGTTTGAAATAACAGATTCTGTCTTGCTTGAAAAAACTGGTGGTATCGTTCAGGGTATGAGTGGTTCACCAATTATTCAGGATGATATAATTATCGGGGCGGTTACTCACGTGGTGGTTGATAATCCTAAACAAGGATATGGTATATTTATTACAAAAATGTTAGAAGAAGGAGAAAACTAGAGTCTTAACTCTAGTTTTTATATAGTTTGATTAATTTTTTTAATTTATATTTGGTTATTATTTTTTTGCTTGGTATTTTTTTTAAAATTTCTTCTAATTTATTTAATTCAATTGCTTTTTTCTCATTAAATAAGTCATTGTTTTCTTTTAGTAAGATAGGCCCAAAGTATAATTCTTTTTTGGTATATTTATGCCTTCCTTTGGTGAAAGTAATGATTATGTAATATATATTTTTGTCTATTATTAATTGTTCGTTTTTGATTGTATAGCCTAATTTATTTATATATTTTCTAATTAATGGTATGTCGGTGTTACTTTGGATAACTATTTTTTTTATATATTTTAATTTATTTTTTTTAAGTATATTTAAAATTGTATTACCACCCATACCTGATATTATTATGGTATCTACTTCATTATGTTTTATAACATCTAGGCCATTACCTAATCTTGTTTCTATTAGAATGCTATTTTTGTTAATGTTTTTTTTAGCCATGTTTAAGGCATTTTCGTTTATGTCTGTGGCTATTACTACTTTGTTGCCATTAACGGCTTTTAGGTAAATGCTTAGGTAGCCATGATCGCATCCAATGTCTACTACTTTGTCTTCTTTATCTATGTTTGAGGCAATCGAGGCTAGTCTTTTGGATAGTTTAATCATTCATGAAGTCCTTTAACTTTCTACTGCGAGATGGGTGTCTTAATTTTCTTAGGGCTTTGGCTTCAATTTGTCTAATACGTTCTCTAGTAACTCCAAATATTTGACCTACTTCTTCTAATGTTTTTGGAGAACCATTGTCAAGACCAAATCTTAGTCTTAGGACTTGTTCTTCTCTTTCGGTTAGGGTTAGAAGTAAATCAGCAATTTCGTCTTTTAGCATTTCATGGGTAGTGTAGTCTTCTGGAGACATGTTGTTAGCATCAGGGACAAAGTCTCCTAAGTGTGAATCATCTTCTTCTCCTATTGGTGTTTCTAGGGAAACTGGTTCTTGAGCAATTTTGATAATCTCTCTTACTTTTTCGACTGACATGTTCATTTTTTTAGCAAGTTCTTCGTCAGTAGGTTCACGATTTAATTCAAGTGTTAGTTGTCTTTGGTAACGTGATAATTTATTAATCGTTTCTACCATGTGAACTGGTACTCTGATGGTTCTGGCTTGGTCGGCGATAGCTCTGGTGATGGCTTGTCTTATCCACCATGTGGCATATGTTGAGAATTTATATCCTTTTGAGGCATCAAATTTTTCAACGGCTTTCATAAGGCCTATGTTACCTTCTTGTATTAAATCTAGGAATAACATTCCTCTTCCTACATATCTTTTAGCAATAGATACTACTAAACGTAGGTTAGATTCGGCTAGTTTATTCTTGGCTTCTTCATCATCATTCATAATTCTTTCCGATAAGGCTAATTCTTCATCTAGTGATAATAGGCTTATTTTACCAATTTCTTTCAAATACATTCTAACTGGGTCATTGATGGTTAGTTCTCTTGCAATGGTGGTGTCTTCTAATATTTTTTCTAGGCCACCAGTCTCATCGCCATCAGCTTCGTCTTCTTCTGGTATTTCACCGACGTCTTCAGTTACTATTTCAATATTATTTTCCATAAAAGCATTATATAATTCATCTAATGAATCGTTGTCTAACTCTAAGCCTTTTAATGCTTGGGCTAGTTCTTCATAAGTAATAATACCTCTTTCTTTTCCTTTTTTAACAAGTTCTTCTTTTCTTTGTTCAAAAGTTTTAATTTCTTCAATCATTTCTTTTCACTCCTTATTTCCATGATTTTTTCAATAATTTTGGCTTGTTTTAATGGATCAATTTCTTGGTTTAATTCATTTTCTAATTTCTTTTTCTTTAATTCTTTGTTGTAATTACATAAGACCTTTATATAATCTTCTATTTCTTCTTCTTTATATTCTTCTTCTTTATTTATATTTAATATTTCATTTAATGTGTTATTTAGTTCTTCATCATTTGATACATAACTGATAAAGTCGGCGATGGTTACTTCTCCATACTTGGAAAAGTAATATATTAATTCACTGGATAGATGTCTATATGTATCCGTGGGAAAGAATGCTACTTTGTTTTTTACCATGTTTACTACTTTGTTGTTTCTAAGCATATAAAATAGTAAGTTTCTTTGGGCTATATCATATTTATTGTATTTAATGGTTGGTTGTTTATTTATAACTTTTTTTTCTTCTTTTTTATTATTGGTTTTTAGTAAGTTATATTTATCTTTTAATGTGTTATAATCAATTTGATATGTGGAAGATAATTTTTTTAGGGTTAATTCTAATAATATGGGGTCTTCTTCTTTTTTCAAAGCCTCAAGGGATAGATTGATATATTCGGTTAAATCGCTGATATCATTTAAATTTTTGTTTTCTTTTAAAACTTGCATTTTAAATTCTACTAGGTTTAAGGGATTATCTATTTTATTTTTAAATTTATCATAGCCATATTTTAAAATATATTCATCAGGATCTAAGTTATCTTCTAGTAAGACTATTTTGACTGAGGTATTTATTTGTTCAAACATTTCACTTACTACTATGCTAGCGTGTTTCCCCGCTTTGTCTCCATCAAAGCATAAGATTACATTGTCAGTCATTCTTTTTAAGAGTTCTACTTGTTCTTTGGTTACTGAGGTGCCTAAGGATGCAACACAATTATTAATTCCTACGGAACTGGCTCTTATTACATCCATGAATCCTTCCATGAGAATGACTTTATCATTTTTTTTGGTAAATTCTCTTACGTTATGGTAATTATATAAAATGTTCCCTTTTTTAAAGATGCTACTTTCTTTGGAATTAACATATTTGCTATTATCTGTGGTGTTGTAAATACGGCCTGAGAAGGCTATGACTTCTCCTTCTAAATTCCATATGGGAAATGTGATTCTATTTTGGAAGAAATCATTACCATTTTCAGTGGTAAGTCCAAGTTCTATTAGTTTGTTTAAGGGATATTTTTTGCTTTCTAATACTTCTGTTAATTTATTTTTGTTTAGTGATAGGCCAATACCAAACTTTTTTATCATTTCATCATTTATTTTTCTATTATGTAAGTAATTGATGGCATTTATTCCTAATGGTGTGTTAATATTGTTTTGGAAGAATTTGTTTGCCAAATCATATATCTCATAGGATGTTTTATTATTTTTTTTGTTAGTGTTTTCTTTTATTTCATAACCCAGTTTGTTGCCTAAGAGTCTAACAGCATCAATAAATGAGATGTGTTCAAACTGAGAAACAAAGGTGAATACATTACCAGTGGCTCCACATGAAAAGCATTTATAAATCTGTTTGTCGGGGCTAACACTCATACTTGGGTGATTATCATCATGGAAAGGACATATGCCAAAGTAATTTTTGCCACTTTTGGTGAGGTTAACGTAATTAGAAATAACTTCTACTATATCTGTATTGTTTCTAATTTCATTTATTATTTCATTATTTATCATGGCCATATGAAAATCACCACCTATATATAATATTCTATTTTTTTTGTCGTTTTTCTTTTTTTTAACGAGATAATCGTTATTTTTTTATAAACATGCTATCTCCAAAGGAAAAAAAGTGATATTTGTTCTTAACTGCTTCACTATAAGCATTCATGATATTTTCTTTGGTAGAAAATGCTGAGACTAACATAATTAAGGTTGATTTAGGTAGGTGAAAATTAGTTATTAAACTATCAATTGCTTTGAATTGATATCCTGGATAGATAAAGATATCAGTATAACCTGAGCATTCTTTAAAAGTGTTATATCTATTCATTATTGTTTCTAGTGTTCTAACGGTAGTGGTCCCTACGCTTATGATATTTCTATTTTCACTTTTGGCTTGGTTTAGGATATCTGCAACCTCTTTGCTCATGGAGTAATACTCACTGTGCATTTTATGTTCAGTAACATCTTCTACGTTAACTGGTCTGAATGTTCCTAATCCTACATGTAATGTGATATAGCAGATAGTTATGCCTTTTTCTTTTATCTTATTAAGCAATTCTTTTGTAAAGTGCAATCCTGCCGTAGGAGCCGCGGCACTTCCAGGATTTTTAGCATATACTGTTTGATATCTATCTTTATCTTTTAATTTTTCATGGATGTAAGGTGGAAGTGGCATAGTACCCAGTTTATCTAAAATATTTAAAAATATACCTTCATATTTAAATTTGAAATATCTTATGCCATCATCTAGGACTTTGATGCATTCGGCTTTTAAGATATCTCCAAAATTAATAATAGTTCCTATTCTTACTCTTTTGGCAGGTTTTACTAGACATTTCCATGTATCTTTGTCTTCTTCACTTAAAAGTAATACTTCGATATGTGCTTTTGTTTCTTCTTTTATTCCAAATAACCTTGCTGGGATTACTTTAGTATCATTTAATACTAAAACATCTCCTTTATTTAGGTAAGAGATAATATTATAAAAATGTTCATGTTTTATTTCTCCCGTTTTTCTATCCATTACTAGTAATTTGGATTCATCTCTTTTTAAAATAGGACTTTGGGCAATTAGTTCTAGTGGCAATTCAAAATCAAAGTCATCTGTTTTCATATAAGTTCACCCCTTAAAAATACTTGCTTATTATAGCACTTATTGTGATAAAAATAAACATTTTTTTACTAAAAACAAAAAAAAGTACAGATATCTTTGTTTCTGTACTTATGCTATTGCATTTTATTTTTTAGATTTATTTCGTTATTAAAAATAATTGTAGTTAATTAGATACTTTTGTATTATTCATTTACGGAAAGTACAACACGGAAACCATTGCCGGCGTTAGCACTGCCAACAGATTTGTTGAAACCGAACACACCAGTAGGAGTAACATCCCCATAAAGATTATATCCTCCGCGATAGAACCAAGGGTAATTGTAATCACTAAATTGTGCGAAATCGCTATACCAGCCTGCTGTCTCACCTAAAGCATCTCCTAGGTGGCTAGTTCCTGAATATATATCTATATGCCCAGTTGGTACTGTACTTATTGTTAATCCAGAACTTCCTGCTTGTTTATTATAATTTCCCATGACATATGCATATACACCACCTGACATATCATATACTCCCGTTATATTTCCTGTAGTTGATTGTCCTGTATTTGTTTTATAACTTACTCCAATTCCTCCACCAGAATAATTAGCACTATAAGTTATATCAGTTAAACCTAGTCCATAATTACTTTGTTTTAAATAGGCTACGGCTCCCCATTCAATATTTTTCATCATATGAGAATCTGCAACATTTATTCCATTTGAAGTTAAATATGTTGCTGACCTAAACAATTGTCCTACACTATACATATTAGCTATAGTTAAACTAGTAAGCCATTTAATTCCAGGTTTTACTGTTGGAGTACTTGTACTTCCTGTTGTTGCAAACTTTCCTACCCATATTCCTTTTAATTCTATATCACCAAAAGTAAAGGCTGGATGCGTATACCAATTTCCATTACTTTTGTTTTGACATGTTTCGTTTCCACTTGTATCATATGTACATGTTACTGTTCCAGTTGAGGATGTTCCATTTTCAAATGTTACCTCTATTACTTGAGCACTTGTTCCACTTTTATATGTTGCATTAAATAATTTATATTTATATCTTGGTATCCATACATAGTATGCTAAAATATCATTTTCTGGTATTGTTGTTCCAACATCTGCATTCATATATGTTTCTCTTTTAGCACTTGTTACCATTACAGCATTAGCCCATTTTTGATAACCATAATCATACCAATCATTATATGCTCCATACTTATCTGCTTTAACCCAATTAGTTCCATCATATGTTATTGGTATCATCCCTTCTGCTAAAACTGGTCTATTTGCCCCACTTGGATCTTCACTAACCTGTTCACTTGAAGTTTCGCAATATGTAGTTTTTATTCCGTTTT
>OIEN01000258.1_pt1 | contig 36608 bp, 40 predicted proteins | sample 1581741 | NCBI WGS metagenome assembly OIEN01 (sample SAMN01760944, study PRJEB22395) | human gut metagenome | reverse complement strand
CCCTTGGCGGCGGCGTACTTGCGCCACATGGTGTTGCTGCCGTGGTACATATACCCGCCCAGCTGCTTATACGCCCACCAAAACAGCCCGGAGCAGTCCGCAACGCGCCGCCCGACCCACTGCTGCCCGTAGCGTATCGTCTGCGCGCGGGTGGCGCTGTCCTGCGCGCGCTGCGTGTGAATCTGCCCCGTGCCGCCCCAGATGTACCCCCATTTTTCCGCCAGCGCGCGGCGGAAGAGGGCGACCACCTCCGCCGCGCTGACCGTTTTTGATGCCATCGTCAATCACCACCGGGGTCAATTTCTGCTTTGCCGAGCTGTTTATACACCTGATTCACGCCCGTCGAGGCGAGCCCCGACACGATGCCGACCGCGAGCGCATTCAGCACGTCCTTCGCCGGAAAATCCGGGATGACGTACATGCCCACGATGCCCAGCAGACCGCCGACTGCGCCCACAATGACGGGAATCAGTTCGTCCTTGATGGCGCCGACGCTCTTGCAGAGCAGGCCAATCAGGTAGGTGATGACGACAATCGCCAGCACCGTTCCCATGGTAGAGATGTCCATGATACCACTCCTTTTCGGAATTATTGTATGAAAAAACAGCCTGCACGAGGTGCGCGGCTGCTTTTCGCGGATTATGTTGATTGCAAGTTGCAATTTCTCTTTGCAACTTGCAATTTTTAGTTTCAAACAAGGTTCAAAGATGGTTCAAAGCCGGTTACTGGATATGCCCACCATTGCGTTCCAGCATGATGTCGCTGAAAAACTCCCGATTCACGGTGATGTTCGGCAGCTCATTCGCCTTCATGGTAATGACCACCTGCAAGTTCGTCGGGCAGGCATAATCCCCGTAGATGCTTTCTGCCTTCTCGAAGATGGTCTGCCCGCAGTCCCTGATTTGCTGGATTCGTTCCTCTCTGGTCATGTTCATGTTTACGCACTCCTTTCAACGTATCAAAAAAGCACCTTGCGGGGGGCAGGGTGCTTTCTACCGTTTTTCTCCTTCGCTGGCTTGTTTTCTGTCCTCTTCCAGCAGCTTTTTAAGAAGTGCATCGCGTTCTTCTCGCGTCATTTTCCGAAATTTTTCAATTTCTTCGGTGTTCGGAATGTCATATTCCTTATATTTCACGCTACTTCACCTCTCCGAAAGCGCACGCCCTATTAAAGGAATTTCCGCTCCAATTCCACATTCAGCCCCAAATCATCCAGCGGGATTCCTTCATTCAGCAGCGTGTTCTTGATGGTGTCCAGCACTTCGTAATACGCAAGGCGCTTCCCCTTGTAGAAGGCATCATCGGGGTTTTCCCTTGCCTCGTTCATCGTCTCATTGGCATTGTCAATGACGCGGGCAAGGATATACTTCAATGTACTTTCATTCATCGTATTCACCTCTTCTCTTTAATTCTGCAATTCTGCGCGCCCTTGATTCACGGAAATTAGTGATTTCCTTATACCAATGCTTTTTTAGTCCTTCTTGCTCACGCGGGTCTCTTTCATCCCAATTTGGCACATGCTCTTCGGGATGCTCAATCTTATGCCAATGCTCTACAATCCGCTGGTCAAACGTTTCCAATGATTTTCGGATAGAAGAAGTTTTTTGCCGCTGCAAATCTTTTTCGGCGGAATTTGCAAAGAACTGCAAATCCATCTGAATTATACCACCTTTGCGCTGCTTATTCAACACCTTTTCCGCTTTCAGATACTTCTCCTCGAACTCCCTGAACCCCTCCGTCTTGTCCAGCCCGAAAAACTGCGCCCTGTCCTTCATGGTCTGCAACTCGTCCGCATCCAGCGCCCACTTCGCCCTTGTCAGCGCGACGCAGCGGCAGTTGCAGTCCTCTTCCGGTCGCCCGAATGCGCCGGGGTATTCGGCTTTCTTGCCGTCTATCTCGAACGGTTCGCCGACTTCGCGAATCTGCCCGTCCAGGATGCGGTGATCCGTGCGCGTGTTGCCATCCAGCACGGCATCCCACTGCTTCACGACTTGGCAGCCTTGACCCTTGGCGGCGTTGCGTGCGTCATCGGCGGATTGCTGCTGAATACGGTGTCCCTCGGTGCGGACAATTGTTTTGGCGCGTTTGAGCGGAATGCCGGAAGAAATCTGCACCTGCCGTGCAATCATGTTGTAGTCGCTGCCGATGGAGATGCCGATGGAGATTTCCCGGCGAATGGTCTTTTTCAGTTTCTGCATATCCACGCCAAGTTCACCGTACAGCCGCCCGCTGAGCTTGCTGTCCGTGCGGACGGCGCGGGTCACTGCGCGCTGGTCAATGGGGGCGAGAATCGGCATTCCCTGCTTGTGCAGGCTGTACATTGTGCCGACGTAGCCGTGCTGGTAGCTGCGCGTCAGGTATTCTTCGATGGTCTGATTGCTTTTCTTGTGCAGTTCGTCCAGCGCGGCGTTGATTTGGGCTTTCATCGCCTCCTGATAGCGCTTCTGGTAGATTTTCGATTGCGTCATCTCGTCGCTTTCGAGGATGCGGATGTGGTTGTCAATGCGCCGAATCGCCCGCTGGTACGCCTTTTCCAGTGCCTTGATGGTCTCCTTCTCGTCGTCCAGCATCGCTTGCAGGGCTTCCTTCTCGCTCTTGCGCATACGTCCTCTGTCAATACGTCCACTTTTTCCCCACAATGAACTTTTCCAGCGCGTAGCGCATGGCGTCCATCAGGTGGTTGAAGTCGTCAATGGGGCCATCGAGCATCTTGCCGAACTTATCTTTGTCCCATGTGTAATTGCTGATTTCCGTTATGAAATTCGTGCAGCGCGGGTGGATGATGATTTCGAGATTTTGAATCCACTGGATGCCGCTGCGGATGCTGTCCGCGCCTTTCGCCGCGCTGTGTACGCGCAAGCCCATGCAGCGCAGCTCAGCAATGGATTTCGGCTCGGCGCCGTCGGCGGTGATGCTCACTTTGCCGTAGCCCATCGCACTGATGTGCTTGGCAATCATGTCGTTCGTCAGTCCTTTCTCGTACAGCTCATCAAACACATACAGGCGGCGCGCTGGAATGTCCAGCAATCCGCAGAACAGCGCTGTCGGGTCGTTGGTAAAGCCGAAGTCCAAGCCGAACACGGATTCAAGGGTGTGCGTTCGGCTGATTTCCGTCGGGTCGAACGCGGATTCCTGCCAGCGCTCGTAAATGAGCCCCTCCACAATGCCCCAGTTTCCTAAGCCAGCCACGGCGTAGCGGCGCGGGTTCGTCGCTTTCATCCGCTCAAATAGGCGTAAATCCTGCTTGTCCAGCCACTCGTTGCACTGGTAGTTCGTTGTGATGGCGAGGATGTCCGGGTCTTCTACGTCGAAAAAGCGCGCTTTCAGCCAGTGCTTCTGATTCCACGGGTTGAACGTCAGCGTGATCTGCTTGAACAGCGGCGGTGCGCATTCGCCGCGGATGGATTCATCCAGCGTGTTGAAGTCGCTCTCGTTCATGATTTCGTAGGCTTCTTCAATCCACACCCAGCACAGCACGCCGCTCTGCGCGGTGATGGAGGTCAATTTCAATGGATCATCCATGCCGCGAAAGTAGATTTTCTGCCCCGTCGGCTTGTAGGTGATTTCCAGCGGGCTTTCCTTCCAGCTCCAGAACGCCTCCACTTGCAGGCGGTGAATCGCCCAGAGAAGCTGTGTGAAGCAGCTGTCGCGCAAGGTGCGGTACGTTTTGCGGATGACCAGCAGGTTCGCACCGGGGTACTTCATCATGCGGTAGATGAAATTCAGCGCCGTCGTGGTGCTTTTCTTGCTTGCGCGGCTGCCTTTGCACACGCGGTAGCGCCCCGTGAAGCGCCAGAACGCGCCGTAGCCGCGCCCGACGACATCCGGCAGGTAGATTCGCGGCTGATTAGTCGTCAAGCGCATCCTCTCCCGCCAGAATCACCGGCAGGCTGCCCGACACATCCACCCTGTCCGTGAACAGCCCGTAGCGCTTGCCCAGCAGCTCTGCCGCCTTGTTCGCGTCGCACAGCCGCGCCGGAATCTCGACGACCTTCGGTTCTTCCTTCTTCGTTGTGCGCCGGGTGGGCTTGCCGCCGCCCTCGCCGGGGATGACTTCCGTCTTCTCCTCCATGCACGTCACGACGACAAATTCCTTCATCTCCCGGCGCATCACCGCCGTCAGGTATTTCAGCACTTCGTCCTGCTTGGCAATCAGCGCATCTTCCTTTTCGACCATGCGCTTTTTGATGTTTTCAGCAACCTTAGGTTTTGTGAGGTTTTCTGCCGCAATCGCCGCCGCTGTTTTCGGGGAATACCCTGCGCGGATGGCGGCTTGCGTCGCGTTCAGGTCAATCAGGTACTCGTCGCAGAAGCGGCGCTGTTTCTCGGTCAGTCCAGCCAAGTCCACCATCCTTTCTGGAATGCGGAATGAGGAATTGCGCCTCCACACGCGGGGATTTCGCCTCCACACGCGGGGCACAGCGAATTCGGGGCACAAAAATACCCGGCGGAGACTGGCGCGTCCGTCGGGTGAGGTGATTGGAGGTTTCCATGTGCAGTATAGCATGAGTGGGGGATGAAATACTATGATATGTTACCGTTGTTACCCCCTATGTTATTATCGTAGTTACTCCCCATGTTATTATTGTAGTTACTCCGATTTTCGCAGTAACTTTGCATTTTCCCCGCTTTGCCGGGGGAATCGGGCGGAAATTCAGGGGAGAAGAAATTGATTTTGTAGGCGGGGGCGCGTTTGTTCCTGCTGCCGGGGATGAAGTCAATTAAGCCGCGCTGCTTGAGGCTGTTCCGCGCCATGATGACGGCACCTAACTGCATGGGGCAGAGTGCGAGAAGCCGGTCATTCGCAATGCGGATGAACCCCTCCGGCCAGATGTTCCCTTGTGCGCGTCCGTTGATGATGTGCATCAGCGCATACCACACAAGGCGTTCTCCGGACGAAAGTCCTTCATCAGACGCATATTCGATGAACCGCATATGTTCCCGCACATAGTTGACAATCGGCATGGTGCTGCCCCCTTATTCTTCGCCGCCGGGCGTATCAAGGCTGCTATCAAGGCTGCCATCGAGGCTGTAGCGCAGTACGTTGCACGTTTCCCCGTGGCGGTTTGTGACCTTCGCCCAGTCCCGGCGGATGGGGACACCCGCCTTCTTCAGCTCGCTGATGCGGCCTGCAAGGCGCAGGATGCCGAGGTCAAGCATCGCGTCCAGCGTGGTGATTGACCCGTAGCGGCGCATGTAGTCCAGAATCCGGTCAACCTGCTTGGGGCGCTCGTTCCGGCCGCTCATTTTCCGTTTCCTCCAGCTTCCGCGCGGTCGTCTCGTCCTTGAAGACGCAGGCGTGGAATCCACAAGTCTTGCACCGAATCCACAGCGCATCCGCCCGTACATACGGCGATTGATGGATGGCGGGCATGCTGCACAGCGGGCAGAGCGCCAATTTCGAGCGGTCGATGGTCGTCAGCATCGCTTACACCTCCACTTCCTGAATGCGGATGCCGTAGCGGTACAGCATCAGCTTGCGCTTCATCAGGTATGCCTTCGTCCGTATCCCTTTCACGTCCTCGACGACGGTATAGCCGTCCGCGCCCGCATAGACGAAATCGGCGACGTAGTAGCAAGCGCGTTCAAGCACGTTGCCGTCTTCGTCCCGCTGAACGGGAATCAGCTCATAGCGCACCTGACGCTGCAAGTCGCTGATTGCGCCCGCCTGCGCCAGCAGGCAGAGGTCGCGATACCGCTGATATTCCGCCCGACTGTCGAAGGTTGCGCCGTTGATGGTGATTTTCTCGTTGCCGTACTTGGCGCGCTTGTCCGCCTGCTGCTGGAGATTGAGCGCTTCGGCGAGCGTCACGGGAGTCACTGGATTAGAAGGGAGTTTCAACGCCCGTCACCTCCTCCAGCGATTCCGGGAAGTCCCGGTCGTCGTCCGGTTCTTCCTGCTTCTTGCGGGGCGCGTCGCAGAACTCCTGCTGGCTGACGACGACCTCCACCATCGTCTGCGGCACACCGTCCTTCTCGTACCTGCTCACTTCCAGCGAACCGCGCACGGCGACGCGCTGACCCTTGCGCAGGTACTTGGCAGCGAAATCAGCGCTCTTGCCGAACGCTTTGCAGCGGATGAAGTCGGTGATTTGCTGTTCGCCCGCCCGGCAGCGCGGGATGGCGAGGGTGTAACGCGCGACGCTCGTACCCGTGCCGCTGGTCACGCCGATGATGGGATCAGCGGTCAGGCGGCCGATGCCGAAGAATACGTTCATGGGGAAACCTCCTTGCGAAATGTGCTGCGAATATGCTACAATAGTGCCGAAAGGTGGTGAATTTTATGTACGATGACAAAGAATTGTTGGAAGCCGTCGCGGAAGCGAGAGCGATTGCCACAGGGGAAATCAAGACGCGCGTCTATCACACTGTGCAGGAGCTGATAGACGAGCTGACAGCCGAAGCCGATGCGGAAGAAGAAGCAGAACGCGGCGGCAAGAAGGATGCTGCACAGACTACTTTTTCGGAATGAGCGCCAGCGCAAGCACCGTCGCGCAAATCAGCAGTGTAATCAGAACGCTGTCAGACATATCCTCCACCTCCTCACAGCACGCGCAGGGCGCCGTCCATCAGCTCATAGAGCCGCCCCAGCACCTCGAAGCGGATGTAGTGGATGCTGCCCTCGCCACGGGGCGCGCCGTCAGGGGTGCGCACGGAGAATGTGTGCACCAGCACCGGGCGGCGGTCGTAGTTGGTGATGCCGTCCTTGCAGCGGATGTCGCCGTGGCGGTTGCGTTCCAGCGGCTTCTCCGTCGTCACGATGGTGATGCGCTCCCGCTGGAAGCCGCACCACGACGCGCCCAGATCCGCCGCCTCGATTTCGTCCAGCCGCCGCGCCATGCCGCACGCGCAAGTGTCCGCATAGGTGCTGTATTCGCGGTTGGTGATGCCGGGGAAGTACGTTTCCCACTCCTGCTCGTGCTCCAAACGCTTTTCCAGCGCCTTGGCACGCTCGCGGTAGAAACTGCTCTTGTCTGCCATCAGGCATCCTCCTTCCGCCGGAACAGGCGGTCAAACAGACTGCGCTTGTGTTTGTCGCTCTCATCAAGCGCATCACGAATCGCGCCACGAATCGCATCGCGGAAGTCAGTCGCCAGCAGTGCGCGGGCAAGCCGCTTCGCGTCGCCGTTAATCATCAGCTTACCGCGAATAATCTTCCCGTCGTCCTGCGGATGCGTCAGCGCCAGCACGAGCACATCGTCCGCGTAGGCGCTTCCCTGCGCGGAGTCGGTGGAATCCGGGTCGTGCTCCAGACGCACGACACAGTAGGGGTGGTCAGCAAAGCCCATCAGAAATTCCTCCTTCTCATCTCGGAGGCTGCCCCCGCACGGCACATCATGCCGACCATGCCGGGGGTAACGGGGGACGGCTGCTGCGCCATGGCAGCGTGAATCTCCCGGCGCTTCTGGCGCGATGCCGTGCGGCAGTCCAGGGAAACCAGCAGTTCGGTGAGGGCGTGGATTGCCGCCGGGATGCCAATCACCGTGCCAAGCGCCGCGAATAGTGCCTGCTCAAAGCTCATGGGGAAGCCTCCTCTTGTCGTTTACTCGTCGTCGTTATCGTCGTCGGGCGCGTCGTCAGCGTCCAGCAAATCCGCATCGCCGTTGAGCGTCACTTCCTCGAAACACGCCTCCACCACGAAGTGCTGCTCGTCCACGCGCAGGACGTAGCCGGCGTGCAGGGCGAAATCCCGCGCGCGCTCCTCGGTGTCGAACAGCATTGCCTTGTCGAGGTCAGCAGTCAGGTCAATGCCGCCCTGGGACAGGCGGGTGAAGTACAGGCACAGGACGTCCGCGACGCGGATCTGAACGACGTAGCCGATGGGGGTCAGGCTCATTGCGTCACACCTCCACCCCGTCGGGGTCATACTCGTCCGGGTCATGCAGCCCGGTGTCCTCCAGCTGGTCAAGCATATCGTCGAGCGTGGACATGTCCTCGCGCAGCTTGCGGTAGACCGCCATGGCAACGTAGCTGTTCGGCTGCTCCGGCAGACTTTCCAGCGCCGCGTGCATCTGCGCGTACAGCTGGATGTAGACGTGCCGCGCGCCGAGGTGGCTCATCAGCTTGCCCATGTGTTCGCCCGGGGAGTACATCTCTTCCAGGTACGCCAGCTGACGTGCGCGCCACGTCGTGATGGTCATCTTCTCGCCAATGGTCATGGGGGAAACCTCCTTTTTTGTAGTTCCCACTAAGGGAGTGTAAACTGCCAATCACTGCTGCCCCTGAACGTACTGCGCAAACTTCTTGGCGAAGATGCCAGATACGTCGGTCAGAAGCTCTTCTTCGCCCGCGCTGAACGGCTTGTCTTGCGGCTCGTCCGGCTCGGCTGCGACGATGATGTAGAGCGGTTGCGCGGGCAGGAAAGAGCCGTCCGGCGCGCGCAGCGCCGTCTGCCCGATTTGCACAAGCCGTTCGGTGGGTTTCAGGTCGCGGGACATGGGGACACCTCCTTATTTCGGGAAAAAACTTTTTTCCAGCCGCTGCATCCGCCGGGCAAGGGCATCCGCTTTCAGCACCACGTCGTGCGGAACCTTGGAAAGCGGCATGCCTTCATACGGCGAGACGAGCGCCATAAGCTCCTTTGACAGCTTGCTGTGCTGCGCCATCGCTTCGTCTTCTTTGCGCCACTTCGCCTCCTGCCGCTTGTCTGCGACGCTAATCAGCGCCCAATTCAGCCTGTACTCGTCGGTGCAGGCGTTGTTGATGCAGTAGATGAGCTCGTCCTTCGTCAGGTCTTTCAGGCTGCGGATGCCGACTTCCGGGGAAAGCCTGAGATTGCTGGGATGCTGTTGCGTCATGGGGCACCTCCGGATATTACACAAGCTGCCGCCACGCTAATGCTACCGCGGGCAGCTGTGCTGCCCCGTGCGCCTGTCGTGCTCACGAAACGCGCAGTGCTCGCGTTTCTGGAGTGCGGCGAACGCAGCCACCAGTAATGGGGAAAGCCTGCCGCGTCCTTCTTTCGCCTGCTTTTGCTGCCCGTAAAGAACGGATATGCTGCGCCTTCGTCGCGCACACAGCCATCAACAGGAAATCCGACTTCTGTGCAGGAAAGCAAGAACAGCTTGTCCGCCGTGGTTTCGGGCTTGCCGCCCTCCGAATCGACCGTGTACGTTGTCTTTTCGACTTCCAGCATTGCCGCGCGGTCTGCTTCGGAAAAGCCGCTTAGAAAGCTCGTGTTCAGCACATTGCGGATTGTCGAAGAAGGATAATGCGCATGTCCGCACGGGAAGGCTTCACTTTCCTCGTCATAGATGAACCCGCAGTCAATGACATTGTGCATCAGCAGAGTCAGCGTCGGCACTTTTGCGCCGCTGACAGGCATATCGACATTGATGCCGATAACGTCCCAAGCGACTGCGCCGAAAAACTCATGATGATTGATGATGAGATCGCCGACGTGGAACAGGTTAATCTCACCTGCGGCAAGCATCTGCTTCACATCCGCAAAGGGCATTTTGAAGGCGGTGTTCCGCACGATCTTTTCCTCCACGTCGATGCTTTCAGCATCATCGGCAAGTTCTTCGAGTCCGTCCCGAATGTCGTTGATTCGCTCCAATAGCTCCTCTTTGGTCATGGCTTGATGGCACCTCCTGCAATCGCATTTATGCGACATTTGCACTAAAAAAAATTTCCGCTGCCTCTGCCGCCGAAAGTGCCAGCGCTTCCGATACACGGCGCACTTCACCAATAGAAAAGTCATCCGGCTTCGCCAAACGGCGATATACAAGCGCACGAGACAGCCCGGTTTCGCGCGCCAGCTCATCAACGCCGATGCCGCGAGCTACCATTGCAGCCTTCAGCTTACGAACATCCATTGTGTTTCCTCCTAACTTGTCGCATCTTTGCGACTTTTCATCTAAGAGTATAGCGCACTCCGCCAACGTTGTCAATAGTAAAATCGCACATTCGCGAAATTTTCTGCTATCGTGCAATTTCCATTGCATATTTGCGACGTTTGTGCTATACTTGCCAAACAGGAGGTGAGCATGTGAGCAAAACGAGCGAACGAATCAAAGCGCTCCGCTTACAATCCGGATTATCCGCAGATGAGCTTGGACAGCGCATCGGGAAAAACCGTGCAACAGTATACCGATATGAAAGCGACGACATAGAGAATATGCCCGTGAGCATTCTCCAGCCGCTTTCCGATGCCCTCCACACTACACCGGAGTACCTGATGGGCTGGACAGACGAAGTCTCTCCGCCGTCTTCTGGTTCTTCCACGATTGAACGCTATGTGTCCGCCTATGCCGCCGCCGACCCCATCTATCAGCAGGTGGCGCTGGAACTGCTGGAAAGTCACCCGAAAAAATCATCAGAAGAAATAAAATAAGCCCCCCCTGCGCATCAGCAGAGGGGAAAAGTACAGCGAATAGGAGGTATTCCATTATGGCACGTCGCCGTCATTATTTTCATCATCGCCGCCGTGGCTTCTCGTGGAAGCGCGCGCTGGGCATCACGTCCGCGAAGCAGCGTTTCGCCCGCTGGACAGGTGTCCCGACGACTCGTAGTGGGCGGCGGGCAAAAATGAAACGCATGACCGGGTGCAGCGGGTGTCTGGTCGAGGTGCTGGGCGTTGCGGCGCTCGTGGTCGGCGTGCTGGTGCTTCTATTGTAAGTCAGTTGACAAAAGTGCAGAAAATCTGAAAAGCAGTTGCGGCACGGCGTGTCAACCAGATTACCACCGCCGCGTTTTTTTGTAAACCAAAAGTCTTGTCTTTGCGCTCGGCACTTTCTTCCCGCGCGCCATCCGCACACCTGATTCCAGCGGGCTTCCACCGCTGTACCTGCATCCGCCGCAAGACTTTCTCCACAGGCTATCCGTATATGATGCTCCTGAAAGGAGAATGCACATGAACGCTGTCATTTACGCGCGCTATTCAAGCCATAACCAGACAGAACAGTCCATTGAAGGTCAGCTGCGCGACTGCTATGAATATGCAAAGCGCAACGATTTGACCATCATCGGCGAATACATCGACCGTGCCATTTCTGGCAAGACGGATGAACGCCCCGATTTTCAGCGCATGATAAAGGACGCATCGAAGCGCCAATTTGAACGCATCCTCGTCTGGAAGCTCGACCGTTTCGCTCGCAACCGCTATGACAGCGCCACCTACAAGCATAAGCTGAAGCAGTACGGTGTCAAGGTCATTTCGGCTATGGAAAACGTAGGCGAGGGCGACGAGAGCGTACTGCTCGAAGCGCTGCTTGAAGCATCGGCAGAATACTATTCGCTCGACTTGAAGAAGAAAATTGCCCGCGGAATGCGCGAAAGTGCCCTGCGCGGCAAATTTGTCGGCGGAACGCTGCCGTGGTGGTGCCGCGTCGATGATGAACAGAAGCTGACCGTCATCGACGAGCGCGCCGCCATCGTTAGGGAAGCCTTCATTCGCTACGACAGCGGCGAAGGGTCAAAGTCTATCGTCAGCGACTTTGCCAAGCGCGGCCTGCGAAGCAATCGCGGCGTACCTGTCACGTTAAGCTGGCTCTTGTCCATCCTGAAAAACCGAAAAACCATTGGCGAATACACCTATAACGGCATCGAGATTCCGGGCGGACTGCCTGCCGTCGTGGATAAACCGCTATTTGACCGCGTACAGGATCGCATTGCTCGCAATCGACGCACAGGAGGCGGAGAAGCCCGCGCAAAAACGGAGTATTTACTGCAAGGCAAGCTGTTCTGCGGTCTGTGCGGCAGCCCCGTAACGGCTGAATGCGGTCAGAATCACAAAGGTGTCGTTTACAATTACTATGCCTGTTCCCTGAAAAAGAAAAAGCACCAATGCAAGAAAGCCAATGAGCGAAAGGACTTTCTTGAATGGTATGTTGTCGAGCAGACGCTTGATTATGTGCTGACACCTGCACGAACGGAATACATTGCAAGCGCCATTGTCGCCGAATATGAGCGTGAATTTGATAAATCGGGCATCAGAGTGCTTGAACAGAAGATTGCCCTGACAGAAGGCGAAATTCAGAAAACGATGGACTTGTGCATTCAAGCGACAACCGATGCAATGCGCGACCGCTTCATGAAGCGCTGCGAAGAACTCGACGCAAAAAAGGCTGACATGGAAATCGACCTTTCAAAACTGCGCGTCGCCGCGTCCATCGTCTACACAAAGGACGAAGTCTGCGCGTGGCTGCGCCAATTCTGCACAGGGGATTGTTTTGACCCAGCGTTCCGCCGCCGCATCATTGATGTGTTCATCAATACCGTGTATCTGTACGATGAGAAACTGATTATCTATTACAATCTTCGTGACAGCCGCCAAGTATCTTATATTGAAGCCATCGGCGCAAGCAGCGAGATTGAAAACCTGCTTCCTGTTCCGGATAATAAAAAATCAGCAGCCGAATGTTCGACTGCTGATGGAGATGGTGGAGCATAGCGGATTCGAACCGCTGACCCCAACACTGCCAGTGTTGTGCGCTACCAGCTGCGCTAATGCCCCGCAACACAAAATAGTATAGCACGGTGTGGATGGGTTGTCAAGGGGGAAATGAAATTTTTTCACGAAATGGACGCAGAATGATGCTTTCACGGCGCAAGCCGATGCGCTGAATGGTTGCGCGCGGTACAAAATTGTGCTATGATGGAAGCGAAATTCACAGGAGGAATGATGAACGCATGAAAATCAGCAAGAAAGACGCGCTAATGTGGTTTCGTTTCTTCGCGGAACTGCCGGAAGATGAGCCGCTGATGCCGCATCAGCAGGAGTTGGCGTGGGCTGTCATCAGCCAGATTGAAACCGCGGTGGACGCGCGCCACAAGGAACTGATGGCGCAGATTCCCGATTTGCACACGCTCGGCGGGCGGACGTACTTCGTCGGCGACCCGGCGGAATTTTCCAAGGGATGCACGTCCTGCCTGACCGGCACGGGACTGAGCGCCATCCGCCGGACGAACAAGTGCAACATCCGCTGCCCGTTCTGCTACAATTACGGCGAGCTGGATTGCCAAGAGACCATCGGCGAAGGGTTGTGGGAAATCGGCGGGACGTACTTCCGCGGGGAGGATATCGCCCTGCTGCTCAGCACGTCGAACCGACCGACCGGCGTCAGCTACGTCTATCTGGAGCCGTTCATGGAAATCGAACTGTATCCCGATATCATCCGCAAGTTCCGCGCCGCCGGGATTCATCAGCACATGTACACCAACGGCACGCTCTGCACGGAGGAGAATCTGCGTGCGCTGGGTGAGGCCGGGCTGGACGAACTGCGCTTCAACCTCGGCGCAACGTCTTGCGCGGACAACGTCATCCAGAGCATCGCCACGGCGAAGAAGTATATCCCCACCGTCGCGATTGAAACGCCCATGACGCCCGATTTTTACGAGCATTTCCAGCAGAAAAAGGATGCAATTCTGGCCACTGGTCTTGATTTTATCAACTGCGCCGAGCTGCACCTGAACCCCAACAATCTGCCGAACTACATCGGCACGCCCATGTACATGACGCGCCGCGGCTATGTATCGCCGATTTGGAGCCGGGAGATAACGTTCCGGCTGATGCGCCAATGCGCCGTGGAACATTGGGGGATTGTCGTGCATGACTGCTCGAACCACACCAAATTCGCGCGCGATTTAAACCTGCGGGCGAAGGAAGGCGGCTGGTTCGGCGCAAGCAGCTACCACAGCGAGTTTGACCAGATTCCATTCGAGGCTTTTTTGCCGACACTGGAGGATTCAGATTTCCGGTTTCTGGAGGAAGAGCCCTTGCCCAAGGGCTATCGGCCGGGGGATATTGTCCTGTAAGGCGGCGCGCTCAAGGCGACGGACAAAATCCATTCTATTGATAATGCGCTAAATCCGCCTGGGCAGCAGGCTTCCCGGAGTTTTCTGCCGAAAACAGCGAAAAATTTCCGTCAAACGCAAAAAAGTGCTTGACAAACGCCCTTGCTGATGATATAATTTGTATCTGTCAGCAAGGGTGTTTCCTTCGCTGGCAGTCTGGAAGGAAAGAATCAGGCTTCTGATTTTGCGGCTCTGCGCCTGTAGCTCAGTTGGATAGAGCAACGGCCTTCTAAGCCGTGGGTCGGGGGTTCGAGACCCTCCAGGCGCGCATATGGAGGATATAGTTCAGTTGGTAGAGCGCCAGATTGTGGCTCTGGATGTCGTGGGTTCGAGTCCCACTATTCTCCCTTTCTTCCCTACTCAAGGTTGCTGCGGATGCGGCGAAAGCCTGCTGCGATGGGGTGTAGCCAAGTGGTAAGGCACGGGACTTTGACTCCCGCATTCGCAGGTTCGAGCCCTGCCACCCCAGCTTTTTGACCCATTAGCTCAGTTGGCAGAGCACTTGACTTTTAATCAAGGTGTCTGGAGTTCGAATCTCCAATGGGTCATTCCCATCTGCCTTCTGATTTCGCCTCTCGTGCGGGCGTGGCGGAATGGCAGACGCGCCAGACTTAGGATCTGGTGCCTATGGCGTAAGAGTTCGAGTCTCTTCGCCCGCACAAATCTTCTTCGCACCATGCAGTCGCGTGGTTATGCGGTAGTAGCTCAGTTGGTAGAGCGCCACCTTGCCAAGGTGGAGGTCGCGAGTCCGAGCCTCGTCTACCGCTCCACATGCGGGTGTAGCTCAATGGTAGAGCTCCAGCCTTCCAAGCTGGTCGCGTGGGTTCGATTCCCATCACCCGCTCCAGTTTGAGGAAGCATTGCTCCTCACATGCGCCATTAGCTCAGTTGGTAGAGCACCTGACTCTTAATCAGGGTGTCCCGGGTTCGAGTCCCTGATGGTGCACCAGAAGCTGACCAAGAGCCACAACTCTTGGTTTTTGTGGCCCGTTGGTCAAGCGGTTAAGACAGCGGCCTCTCACGCCGTTAACGTGGGTTCGATTCCCGCACGGGTCACCAGGAAAAGCACCATAGCGTAAGCTAAGGTGCTTTTTTGTATGTCTAAAACCACTCGCTAGGCGAGTGGTTCGATAAAGATTATATCGATGAGTAATGAAACTCAAACGAAGAATTTTGGAATAGTACCAGTGGGGCAATTCCAGACTGGGTTATTGGCGTATCGCCGGTAGTCCTGTATTAAAAGGTTCCATTGCAAACGAAAGACTCGCAGAAGCAGGATATTTTAGTATCCTCAGGCGCTACTACGAGTCCTTGCACTTATGCGGTTGAACCGCCGTGTACCGGTCGGTACGCACGGTGGTGTGAGAGGTCGGCTCTTAAGTTAAGAGAGCCTCCTACGCGATTTTTTTAGGTAAAAAAGCAAACAAACAGAACACTTCATTCAAATGCATATAGCGGCGATTTATTTCATACAGAGACAAATAGCGGCACAGAACAGATATAATAAAAGAAGCTATAAAAAGCAGGTATTCACGTGGAGGACGATATCGTTTCTACATGAACACCTGCTTTTTTATTTATTATTTACTGGTGGAATAAATAGTGGTAGCCAAGTATTCATCACTGACCCAACCATAAATCCCATTGTAATATACAACAACCCAGTCAGGCACATTGCTGCTATAGCCGCATTCCCATACGATGATACCGTAGGGGATATTATCCATTTTTTCATAATTTGTACCGGGACCTTTACGCATAACCAGCCCATGATCAGCAGTGGTGTAGGTACAAAGGCTATCAATTCGGCTAAGCGTTACATCTGGTGCAACGCATCCATCCGGCAGAATAACGTTGGCATTGTTTTCGGTATAATCCTGTACTTGCAGCAAGCCCCAAAGGCCATTCTGTTTTGCCCATACGTAGCCATCGCGCGCGGGGGCTAAATCTTCATATTGCCCAGCGGAAATTATCTCATTGCCGTAAACATCCAGAACCAGCTTTTGTCCGGATTGGGTTTTCACAACTACCATGCCGGATAAGTCTGCGTAAGGATATTCAACAGTTTCGTTCATGATGGACAAACTCATCTGCGGCTGATAAATGCAGGGGATTACTAAAGCACCGCTTTGGTCGCAATATCCCCAGTTACCGGCTGCATCCTTTACCGCGATTAAAGATTCACCGGCCATGCAGGCATCCTGGTAGTCGAAATCGGTTAAAATTGTACCGTTTTTATCCGCAACGGCAAAAGGTGCAGAATTGTCAACAAGATAACCGGCATATTCATCATCCCAAATGCCTTGCTGGATGCCAACCAAATCAGGAGCATACACCTGTTCGATGGGCGTGCCACTAAATGTATAGACACCAATAGCAGAACGGTAAATCTGGCTGTCACCTAAAATCCACTGGATGCCATACCCGCCGTGCCCGCCCAGCATGGTTGTAAAAGGCATTTGTTGGGCAACCAGCTCCTGGTTAATCTGTTCTTCCAGGGCATTCAGCTTCTGGTAATCGTATGTATCATCTACCCCAATGGAGAGCTCCTGCTCACCATACAGGTACGGGATGCTTTCTGACAAATCTTCCAGAAAAGCATTACAGTTGGCAGCATTAAACAGGCTCCAGCGTTCGCCCTTGCGCACAGCGTACAGATTTCGGGCAGCGGCGTAACCGGCAGTGTGGGTTTCGCGGGAGAAGAGAGGAATCATCTCGTCAAAATCATATTGCGGCGGTAACTTCCAGTTGGCATTGCTAGTGGATGGTATAGCTGTGGCAACAGCTTCACTGGTCGGGGAAAGAGCAGCGGAGGAAACAGGTTTGTTTTCTGGCGCTGCAGCACAAGCGGTAAGCATTATTGCGGTGATAACACTGGCGGAAAATGAGAATAACTTCCTTTTCATGGCTTTTCACTCCTTGCGTAAATGATTTTTCGGTAAGATGAAGAAGTAATATAAGAAAGTGAATTCATAAACCCTATAATATCTTATTTTATCAAAAATATCTGCTAATGGGAATAGCTAACAATTCTACATGGATAAATTTGGATAGTATGACAAAGATTGCAGAACTGGAGTGAAAGTCCGAATTATGGGATGAGTGATCTGCTATAATAAAAGAAACAAAGAAGCCGCCACAGTCGGACTGTGACGGCTAGGAATAAGAAGAAATGTGGAACTATTATAAAATCCATTTCTATCCACAGAAAGCCTTAAGGTCGCTTTCTGACATAAAGTAGTGTACATGATTTTATCATGAAAAGCAAATTTTTTAGTAAAGAGGATTGACAGAGTCCTATTTATGATGTTATATTGATTACAAATGAAACTTTTATATAATCCAAAATAAAAACATAAGAAGATGATTACCATGCTACTCGGTCATACCAAACAAATCAATGGCGTCTGGAAAATACAATCCCTAAAACAACACAGTGAAAACGTGGCCGAGTACTGCGCACGGGCGTGCCAGCCGCTGGGACTTGAAAATTTGGGCCGTCTTACAGGCTGGCTCCATGACGTTGGAAAATCTCATATCAACGTGCAAAAACATCTGAGAGGCCAGACAAACGAAAAAATCAATCATTCCAGCGCCGGAATGCGGTGGCTATGGGAAAATTATGGCGGAGAAACAGCTTCACCACCTTCTCGCTTGACTGCGCAAATGGCAGCATTGGCAATCGGATCCCATCACTCTGAACGTATGGATGTTTTCGACCTGAGTGGAGTAGAACCCTGGATAAAACATATGTATTCAGAGCAGGCTCAAGAGCTATATGAAGAAAGCTGCCGGGCCTTTTTTGCGGATTGCATAAGTGAAACAGAGATACGGCAAATGTTTGCCAAAGCTGCGCAGGAGGTAGAATGTCTTGTGCGGAAAATCCGAACGCAGGAAGGAAAGAAGCCGCGGCTTTGTATCTATCAGGTCATGTTGGGGTTGGCACACAGATTTTTGTTTGCAGCCCTGATCGATGCAGACTGGTTGGATTCAGGCAACTATTATAATCAAGAAGGATGCCTTCCCCCGGAGCAGCTTCCGCCATGGGATCTGATAGAAAGCAATGTTGAAAGATTCCTGAACAATTTGCAGCCCCGACATAAAATAGATACCTTGCGTGCAGAAATTTCGGAGCAATGCAAGACAGCAGGCGAATGTGCAAAGCTGGGCATTTACCGCTTGTATGTGCCAACAGGCGGAGGAAAAACATTTTCCGGGCTGCGATATTGTGTGCATGCGGCCAAAAAACTTTCGGCCCGGCATATTTTCTATGTTGCACCGTTCCGGTCAATTATCGGACAGAATGTACAGGAGTTCAAAAAGGCATTAGGCGGCAGTGAATATCTGTTGGAGCACCATACGGATGCGGTGCTGGATACAGAGAACCCCGAAATTCTCCGCCAGCTGGAACGCTGGCAGGAAGCGCCGGTGATATGTACAACTATGGTACAGATGCTGCAAACCCTGTTTTGCAGCAGGCGGCAGAATGTGCGCCGCATGGCAGCACTGGCAAATTCTATCTTGGTGTTTGACGAAATACAGTCCCTGCCCATTTGCCATACATACTTGTTCAACCAGGCGGCAAATTTCTTGGCGTACTATTTGGGGTGCGTTGTTGTTTTGTGTACGGCAACACAGCCAGCGCTAAGCGAAGTAGCAAACCCTTTGCGGTTTGCATCGCCGGTGGACCTGGTCACGGATTACCAGCTGCGCTTTGCGCAGTTCCGAAGGACAAAGATTGAAGTGCCCGAAACAGGAAATGGATTTCAGGCAGGAGAACTCGCAGAATTTGTACGGAGCAAGCAAGACGAGAATGGCAGCATTTTGGTCATCTTGAATACCCGTTCGGCGGTCGAAAAGGTGTTTGAGGCTTTGAAACAATGCCAGCCGGAACATACACAACTTTACTGCCTGACCACGCACCTGTGTGCAAAGCACCGTGCAGATGTTATCGCAGAAGTTAAGCAAAAATTAAACACCTTACACGGTCAGGAACGTTTGATCTGTGTAAGCAGCCAACTGATAGAAGCAGGCGTGGATGTAAGCTTTGATTGCGTCATTCGAAGTATGGCTGCGCTGCCCAGTGTGGCCCAGGCTTCCGGCCGATGCAACCGCAATGCGGAAAGGAAATGCCGCACGGTGTATCTTGTTAAAACCTACAATCTGGAAAATCTGGATCGACTTCCGGAACTGCGCAACGGCAGGGAAGCCACACGGCACCTGCTGCAGCAATTACAAAGGGATGCGGACCTGTTAGAGCCGGAAAGTATTTTGAGGTACTACCAGCTTTATTATGCAGAGTCCCAACAACAGGAACGGATGGGCGATCCAGTTGAATTAAAGGGGTACATCCCCCCAAAAACAGTGAATTTGTTTGACCTTTTGTCAGATAATCAGGAAAGTGTGCTAGCCTGGAAAGAGGCAACAGGAAAACAAAAGTTCCCCAATTACTTGCTCCGGCAGGCGTTTGCCACGGCAGAAAGGAATTTCCATGCTTTGGAGGACATTACAACGCCGGTGGTGGTTCCCTATGGGGAAGATGGCGCGGATATGGCAACAAGACTTTCGTCCAGTAAACCGCTTACCCCCAAAATGCTGCGGGACGCACAACGCTTTACCGTTGGTATTACAACAAATGAAAAAATACGCCTGGCAGATCAAGGCGCACTGTACACAGTAAAAGAAGGGGCAGTGACAATTCTTAACAAGGAATATTACGATGACGAAAAGGGAATTCAGACAAGCCCCGGATTTATGCCGATACAATTTGCTTAACAAGGAGGGTTAGACTTTGCAATACGAAAATTCAATATCTATGCAGGTATATGGGCGTTATGCACTGTTCAGCGACCCAATTACCCGCGTAGGCGGCGAAAAATTCAGCTACCCGGTGCCCACCTACCAGGCATTGAAGGGCATTTATGAAAGCTGCTATTGGAAACCAACGTTCACCTGGGTAATTGATGAACTGCGCGTGATGAACCCGATTGAAAGACAATCCAAAGGCATCCGTCCCATTATGTATAACAATGGAAAAAACGATCTTTCCATCTATACGTACCTTTCCGATGTTTGCTATCAGGTGCGGGCACATTTTGAATGGAACGAACATCGCCCAGACCTGGAAAAAGACCGCAATGAAAACAAACATTACGCTATTGCAAAGCGTATGTTGGAACGCGGCGGCAGAAGAGATATCTTTTTGGGAACACGCGAATGCCAGGGGTATATTGAACCCTGCATTTTTGGCCTGGGAAAAGGGCATTATGATGATGTTTCATCCCTGGACCTAGGCCTAATGGAACACGGCATTACCTATGCGGACGAAAACGGAAAAGGCGTGATGCAGGAACGCTTTTGGCACCCGGTAATGCAGAACGGAAAAATCTGTTTTTGCCGCCCGGAAGAATGCGAAATTGTGCGCGATATCCACCCGCAAAAGATGAAGACCTTTACGCTGGGTGAAACAGTCAGCGACTGCGATGATTTGTACAGGGAGGTGATACAGAAATGAGCTGGCTTAGCTATTGCTATAAAACCTACCAGAATAGCGTGTCAGAAATTGGAAAGCAGCAGCCTGGGAAAGTTCCACTACTGCCGGTGGCTCACACGATGCAGCAGGTCAACATTGAAGTGGAGCTGGACAAGGACGGAAACTTTCAGTATGCAGGCTTGCTGGCACAAGATCAAAGGACAACGATCATTCCTTGCACAGAGGAATCTTCGGCGCGGACATCCGGCATGGTGCCGCACCCGCTAGTGGATAAACTGCAATATATTGCGGCAGATTATCCCACTTTTGGTGGTAGTAAAGAATCCGGATGGCCGCTTTACCACAAGCAGTTACAAGCGTGGTGTACATCTCCTTATGCCCACCCGGCTGTGTGTACAGTCCTGCACTACCTGGAAAAAGAATGCCTGATCGCAGACCTGGTCAAGGCAAATATTTTGTTTATAGATGAAAATGGAACTCTGCCAACAAAATGGCAGGGAAACAAAGAAGACAAGCCCCCTATTTTGGATACGCTGACCGGTAGTGACCAGACGGAATCTTTTGTCCGGTTCCGCGTTGACAATGTTGATTTGTCGCGTGATACAACAGTCCGAGAAAGCTTTATCCGCTTTTATGAAACACAGTTAAAAGATATTGACTATTGCACAGTTCAGGGAATCAAAATGCCGGTTTCTACATTAAGCCCGTATAAGATCCGCAACCCAGGTGACCGTGCAAAGCTGATATCCAGCAATGACAATACGAATTATACTTACCGCGGGCGCTTTGCGGATGCAGCGCAGGCACTTTCGATTGGTTATGAAACAACCCAAAAGGCACACAGCGCCTTGCGATGGTTGGTCAGCAAGCAAGGGGTAAATACAGGGGACCAGACTGTACTTGTTTGGGGAACACAGAACGAAGCAGTACCCAATGTGCTGGGGGATACTCTCGATATTGCCCAGGAATATAATCCACTAGCAGGCGATGATTGGGACGATTTTGAGGAAGATACAGAAAGGTCGCCTGCGGATACCCAAGAAGAAATTGCACGGCAGTTTAACCGGGCCATTCTGGGGTATCAGCACCAGTTGAAGGACAATTCCCAAACGGCGGTCATGATTTTGGATTCTGCTACACCTGGCCGGTTGTCCATCCGGTACTATCAGGAACTGCAGGGCTCTAAGTTGCTTGCCAATATAAAGGATTGGCACGATACGTTCCAATGGCAGCTGGAATACCGCAGTGTAGAAGAGCCGACGGAACTGGGCAAAAAGCCCAAGATCAAGAAAGTTGTCTTTGTTGGTGCGCCTGCCCCGGCGGACATTGCAAAAGCAGCCTATGGCGAAAAAGTGGATGCAAAGCTGAAACAAGCGACAATCGAACGACTGATTCCCTGTATTACCAATGGGGAACGCTTCCCGCGGGATTTGATGATCAGCGCGGTAGATCGGGCAACAAACAGCATTGGCCTGGATTATTGGGAACAACAAAAAACACAAAACATTGCCTGCGCCCTTGTGCGTGGGTACTATCATAGAAATAAGAAGGTGGATTATCCGATGAATGTTGATGAAACCATTAAAGACCGAAACTATTTGTTTGGGAGAATTTTAGCCTGTGCAGAACAGATTGAAAGACGGGCGTTGATTCAGCTAGGAAATGAGAGCGAAAAACGTTTGACAAATGCAGAGCGTTTAAGAACCGCGTTTGCTCTGCACCCGGCAGCAACAACACTTCTTTTGGATAAAAAATTAAATCCGTACCTGAACAGAATGAAAAACCGTAACGGAATGGATAGCCAAAGGTATGCGATGATGCAAGAATTATTACATAAGATTGGCACAGAAAACTTTACGAACAAAAGACTTGGTGAGCTGTATCTGATTGGCTATGCCGACCAGATGATGGACTTTAAGGCCGAAAATGCAGAATATAAAGCGAAAGCAAAAAAGCAGGAGGAATAAAAGATGGCTGTGCTGCAGAATAAAATCGACTTTGCACTTGTGATTGCTGTAAACCATGCGAACCCGAACGGTGACCCGCTGAACGGAAACCGCCCGCGCGAAACGTATGAGGGACTGGGTGAAATTTCGGATGTGTGCCTGAAACGCAAGATCCGCAACCGCATGATGGACCTTGGCCAGAATGTGTTTGTCCAGTCGGACGACCGCTGCAATGATGGCTTCAAAAGCCTGAAAGACCGTGCAGACGGCTGCCCAGCAGTGAAAAAAGCTGAAAAAGATAAAGATGCTTATGCAAAGGCTGCCTGTGAAACCTGGCTGGATGTGCGCAGCTTTGGCCAGGTGTTTGCTTTTAAGGGGAAAGAATCCAAGGGCGATGGTGTTTCCGTTGGCGTGCGCGGCCCGGTATCTATTCATCCGGCTTTCAGCGTGGACCCGATTGATGTCGATGATATCCAGATCACAAAGAGCGTGAACGGTACGACTGGCGAAAAGAAGTCAAGCGATACCATGGGTATGAAGCACCGTGTGGCTTTTGGCGTGTACACAACCTTTGGCAGCATTAACTGCCAGCTGGCAGAAAAGACCGGCTTTACAGATGAAGATGCAGAAATCATCAAAGAAACGCTGCGCACACTGTTTGAAAACGATATTTCCTCTGCCCGCCCGGATGGCAGTATGGAGGTGGTTCGCCTGTATTGGTGGCGTCATAACTGCAAAAACGGACAGTATTCTTCGGCAAAGGTCCATCGCTGTCTGCATGTGGAGCTAAAAGAAAGTGTGGCACAAGCACACCGGGTGGAAGATTATAATATTACTTGCGATACCCTGAACGGATTGACACCGGAAGTGTATGATGAATACTGATGACTATCTGCAAATGTCTGGCATCCAGCACTTTGCATTCTGCCGCCGCCAATGGGCACTTGCGTACTTGGAACAACAATGGTCCGAAAACCAACGCACCGCCGAAGGCCGCCTGCAGCATACCCGCTGCCATGATGTTACCCTGACGGAAAAACGCGGCGATTTGCTGATCGCCCGCGGTATGAGGGTCGTCAGCCACCGCTTAAAACTGACCGGCGACTGCGATGTGGTAGAGTTTCACAAGGATCCAAACGGCGTGTCATTGCAGGGCCGCCGCGGCCTGTGGCAGCCCATGCCCGTGGAATATAAGCATGGCCGCAGTAAGGTAAACGATGCCGACCGTTTGCAGCTCTGCGCACAGGCCATGGCACTGGAAGAAATGCTGGTGTGCGAGGTGCCGGAAGGGGAAATCTTTTATGAAGAAACCCGGCAGCGGGAACATGTTTCCCTGACACCGGAACTGCGCAGCACCGCGCAGACCATGGCGGATGAGATGAACCGCCTGTTTGCGCGCGGCTATACCCCAAAAAGCAAACCCGGCAAGCATTGCAATGCCTGCTCACTGAAAGAGCTTTGCCTGCCGGCGCTGTATCAGCAGGCAGACCCGGCGGCGTATCTGCGGGAGCATATTGAGGAGGGCGCGCCATGAGAAAGCTGCTCAACACCCTGTTTGTCATCAATGAGGACGCTTACCTGACATTGGATGGCGAAAACCTTGTTGTTACCCGCAATAAGCAGGAAACCCACCGCTATGCCCTGCATACGCTGGAAGGCATCGTCTGCTTTACTTATGCGGGTGCCAGCCCCGCTTTGATGGGAGCTTGTGCCCGGCGGGGCATTGACCTTTGCTTTTTTGACCCGTATGGCAGATTTCAGGCCCGCACCGTGGGGGAAGAACGCGGCAATGTGCTGCTGCGTCAGACGCAGTACCGCGTGTCGGATGACCCGGCCCAGAGCTGTCGCTATGCCCGGAGCTTTATCCTTGGTAAAGTGTATAACGCACGCTGGGTGCTGGAACGCGCAACCCGCGATCATCCCCAGCGTGTCCCGGTCGAAAAACTGAAACGCACCTCCACCCAGCTGGCCGCCGCGCTGCCGCTGATACAGACCAGCGATGATCCGGAACAGCTGCGCGGCCTGGAAGGCGAGGCAGCCCAGCGCTACTTTGACTGCCTGAATGACCTGATTCTGCAGCAAAAGCAGGATTTTGTGTTTGAGGGCCGCAGCCGCCGTCCACCGCTGGACAATGTGAATGCGCTGCTTTCGTTTGCCTACAGCATGCTGGCGCGGGAGTGTGCATCCGCCTTGACCGCTGTGGGCCTGGACCCTTATGTTGGCTTTATGCACCGCCCGCGCCCCGGCCGCAAAAGTCTGGCACTTGACCTGATGGAAGAACTGCGGGCGGTTTATGCAGACCGGCTGGTCATCAGCTGCATCAATCAAAAGATCATCACGGCAAAACACCTGCAAAAACAGGAAAATGGTGCCGTACTGCTGACGGATGATGGCCGTAAAGCTTTCCTGACCGCATGGCAGAACAAAAAGAAGGAAGAGATCACCCATCCGTTTTTGAAAGAAAAACTGCCTTGGGGGCTGGTGCCCTATGTTCAGGCGCTTTTGCTGGCCCGTGCTCTGCGCGGTGACCTGGAAGTGTACCCACCGTTTTTCTGGAAGTGAGGTGCCGTTATGTTGGTGCTTGTAACCTATGATGTCAACACCGAAACAGCCGCCGGTCGTCGCAGGCTGCGCAAAGTAGCAAAAGTCTGTGTAGACTACGGCCAGCGGGTGCAAAACTCCGTATTTGAGTGCCTGCTGGATGCCGCGCAATACACGATGTTCAAAGCAAAATTGACCGAACTGATCGATTCGGAATCGGACAGCCTGCGCTTTTATCAACTGGGAAACCATTACAAAAGCAAAGTCGAACATGTGGGTCTGCACCCGGATTTTGATCAGGATGGAATCTTGTTTGCTTAGTGCGAGGGGAAGGCAATCATAAAATTCCTGGTTCCTTCGCACCAGAAAATATGGAAAAAACAGGGGCAGAAAGGGTAAAATACAGCCTTGCCTGTCAGCATGAAGATGCAATCTCCATAAAATTTGTTTCATATGCGCAAAAGTGCCCCACTGTTTTGTGTACTTTTGCTGTCGCTCTCCGCAAGGAGAGCGTGGATAGAAATATCACAGAAATAAAAGAAACGATCACCTTCTACGTCGCTCTCCGCAAGGAGAGCGTGGATAGAAATTGCGTATGTGTCATACAGCTGATAGAGTGAGGGGTCGCTCTCCGCAAGGAGAGCGTGGATAGAAATTTCTATTACGCAGACAAGGATTGTGATTGGGTGGTCGCTCTCCGCAAGGAGAGCGTGGATAGAAATTTCCTGCTAGCGCTCAATCTCTCTACTGTCCTTATGTCGCTCTCCGCAAGGAGAGCGTGGATAGAAATTTTTTTGTTTTTATCTGGTCTTTTGTTGCTCGTTTGTCGCTCTCCGCAAGGAGAGCGTGGATAGAAATTCTTCTGGTCTATCTCGCGTTGATTCGGTATCTTGTCGCTCTCCGCAAGGAGAGCGTGGATAGAAATTGATGTAATATACTTGGCCTTTACTCATCGAACCGGTCGCTCTCCGCAAGGAGAGCGTGGATAGAAATTAGCTATTTCGGCCGTCTTGGAGCTTATCCCTCTGGTCGCTCTCCGCAAGGAGAGCGTGGATAGAAATGTTTTGTCGCTCCTGATGTATCCTCTAAAATATGGGTCGCTCTCCGCAAGGAGAGCGTGGATAGAAATGTCAGAAGTAGAAAATGGCTTTGCGGGCGTCCTCTGTCGCTCTCCGCAAGGAGAGCGTGGATAGAAATTGCAGTGTAATACTGTCATTGATGGGCAGTCTGCCGTCGCTCTCCGCAAGGAGAGCGTGGATAGAAATGCACTAATGTCGAGTTGCACGATTGGCCCCCCGTTGTCGCTCTCCGCAAGGAGAGCGTGGATAGAAATACTACTGACGAGGTATTAACCAATGAGGAACAGAGTCGCTCTCCGCAAGGAGAGCGTGGATAGAAATATCTGCATAATAGAAAAACCTATCACCTTCTACCCGTCGCTCTCCGCAAGGAGAGCGTGGATAGAAATTGTTGACCCTGATGCCGATTTGCTGATTGATGAGTCGCTCTCCGCAAGGAGAGCGTGGATAGAAATACGGTAGGAGTAGGGGCATTACTCTCTAACATGAGTCGCTCTCCGCAAGGAGAGCGTGGATAGAAATTACCCACAGCCCAAGGGAGAAGGGCTGACAACAAGTCGCTCTCCGCAAGGAGAGCGTGGATAGAAATCCCATCGGGGTTTACGTCTTTATCATGCAAGGGGTCGCTCTCCGCAAGGAGAGCGTGGATAGAAATAGATTATTATGGAAGGTTATGCTATGAGCAGCTTGTCGCTCTCCGCAAGGAGAGCGTGGATAGAAATATGAGCGAAGATGTGTTATAAAGCATAATAGTCAAGTCGCTCTCCGCAAGGAGAGCGTGGATAGAAATGTCTTGCGCTTTTTGCCCTTGGTGTGCTTGCAATCGTCGCTCTCCGCAAGGAGAGCGTGGATAGAAATTAGAAACCGCCTCATTGTTTAGAAAATGCGATGGGTCGCTCTCCGCAAGGAGAGCGTGGATAGAAATAAATTGATCTCAAACGTCTGCCCACCGCTGGGCAGGTCGCTCTCCGCAAGGAGAGCGTGGATAGAAATATGGGCGCGTCATAGGGCCGGACCGCGAAAATGGGTCGCTCTCCGCAAGGAGAGCGTGGATAGAAATTTTCAAAATGCGACAAAGCTACAATTAGTTCTGCGTCGCTCTCCGCAAGGAGAGCGTGGATAGAAATATAAGCGAGGATGTATCATATAGCATAATAGTCAGTCGCTCTCCGCAAGGAGAGCGTGGATAGAAATAGCAAAATCAACACCAGAGGAAGCAAAAAGGTGAAGTCGCTCTCCGCAAGGAGAGCGTGGATAGAAATTATTCGCTATTGCGCGTAAAAAAAATAGGCCGTCGTCGCTCTCCGCAAGGAGAGCGTGGATAGAAATTATTAGCTTTTGCGACATAAAAAAATAGGCCGGTCGCTCTCCGCAAGGAGAGCGTGGATAGAAATTTTGGGTGCTGGCTGCCAGTCGTGATACTGTGGCTGGTCGCTCTCCGCAAGGAGAGCGTGGATAGAAATTTTGGCTTGTGCAATTTTGTGCCAGTTATCATAAGTCGCTCTCCGCAAGGAGAGCGTGGATAGAAATGGATATCCGCTGGTATTCTGTCTGGCGCGGATCGGTCGCTCTCCGCAAGGAGAGCGTGGATAGAAATTCTAAGGGTATGATGGTAGCGGTTGATGGCAGGCGTCGCTCTCCGCAAGGAGAGCGTGGATAGAAATTTCCGGGGCACGAATATAACATTATCCATAATCGTGTCGCTCTCCGCAAGGAGAGCGTGGATAGAAATACATCGATTGATAACATTACTCAAGGCGTTTTTAGTCGCTCTCCGCAAGGAGAGCGTGGATAGAAATAGGGCGTACATTATGACAACTATAATCTACACTGCGGTCGCTCTCCGCAAGGAGAGCGTGGATAGAAATTATGGGGCTTGATGGGAGGTTCAAACTTTGATGAGTCGCTCTCCGCAAGGAGAGCGTGGATAGAAATCTGTGGTGGGGCGTCCGCAAGGCCGTTGGCAGCCTGGTCGCTCTCCGCAAGGAGAGCGTGGATAGAAATATTCACGCGCAAAACCTTGGCATAAGTATCATACAGTCGCTCTCCGCAAGGAGAGCGTGGATAGAAATCGACACATATCCCGGCATGATTGCGTCTGACGGGTCGCTCTCCGCAAGGAGAGCGTGGATAGAAATACAAGCTGAACATCAATAGGACGGCCATAACGATGTCGCTCTCCGCAAGGAGAGCGTGGATAGAAATTACAATATTCCACCTGACAGTGTTTTGATTATAGATGTCGCTCTCCGCAAGGAGAGCGTGGATAGAAATTTGTATGAACTTTTTACTCAACTCATGCAGGGCGTGTCGCTCTCCGCAAGGAGAGCGTGGATAGAAATTGCTGCGGATATGCGCTCTTTTGGTGGTGCTGATTGTCGCTCTCCGCAAGGAGAGCGTGGATAGAAATCGGGATAGCCGAAACAGCCAAAACATCAATAGGGGAGTCGCTCTCCGCAAGGAGAGCGTGGATAGAAATGCGTGCTTGAAGTTACTCGCAACTCTCATACTAATGTCGCTCTCCGCAAGGAGAGCGTGGATAGAAATGTCAGAATTATGAGTGTTTTGAATGGATTAAAGCCGTCGCTCTCCGCAAGGAGAGCGTGGATAGAAATGTGTAAAGGCGGTGAGAAGACGTGAAAACATACCATCGCTCTCCGCAAGGAGAGCGTGGATAGAAATAACGGCAACATCTGCGCCGTACTTGGCGACTGCCTCGTCGCTCTCCGCAAGGAGAGCGTGGATAGAAATAAAATATGTCGTCAAAGATTCTGATTTTTCCGGGTGTCGCTCTCCGCAAGGAGAGCGTGGATAGAAATTGCCAACTTCTGCCGCAACCGTTTTTGCCCGACTTGTCGCTCTCCGCAAGGAGAGCGTGGATAGAAATATGCCTTCCCATTGAATTACATCACGAATGGGGGGGGGTCGCTCTCCGCAAGGAGAGCGTGGATAGAAATTTAAAATGGCGATTATCCCAGACCATTCCAGCCGTCGCTCTCCGCAAGGAGAGCGTGGATAGAAATATAAAAAGCTACCTCTTAAGAACGATACCACGAAGTCGCTCTCCGCAAGGAGAGCGTGGATAGAAATCGTTTTCCGTGATTCGGCCTGCGATTGATGTTTGTCGCTCTCCGCAAGGAGAGCGTGGATAGAAATTCGAAGTTACTCGCAATTCTCGTACTGGTACATGTCGCTCTCCGCAAGGAGAGCGTGGATAGAAATAACAGCCTGTAAGAAAAATACTTGTCCATCCCAGTGTCGCTCTCCGCAAGGAGAGCGTGGATAGAAATTGCCGTATTTTTGTTTTTGCCGAAAAAGACATATGTCGCTCTCCGCAAGGAGAGCGTGGATAGAAATCAGAGACCACATGAATATAATAAAACTGCGTCAGTCGCTCTCCGCAAGGAGAGCGTGGATAGAAATCGAAACACCCAAAGAACAAGCTGGTAAACGTGCACAAGTCGCTCTCCGTAAGGAGAGCGTGGATAGAAATATTATGCAGATCGTGATTGTGATTGGGTGCGTGGTCGCTCTCCGTAAGGAGAGCGTGGATAGAAATCAGAGCGGCAGAAACAGCCAAAACATCAAACGCGTCGCTCTCCGTAAGGAGAGCGTGGATAGAAATCTGCATTACAGAAGGGTCAATCTGCTTAGATTCCAAGTCGCTCTCCGTAAGGAGAGCGTGGATAGAAATCTGGCTGTGTGGGCTATTGAGCATGCCTATCAGCTGTCGCTCTCCGTAAGGAGAGCGTGGATAGAAATAACACCGCGGGCGCTCGCATTACAAAAGGCGTCGCGTCGCTCTCCGTAAGGAGAGCGTGGATAGAAATGGCTTATGCCCCGCCGTTATGATGTACGCGGGCCTGTCGCTCTCCGTAAGGAGAGCGTGGATAGAAATGTGCTGTACAGGCTCACACAGCCATTGATCTTGCTGTCGCTCTCCGTAAGGAGAGCGTGGATAGAAATATCACAGCGGGCACCCTTAATGCAGAGATCATAAGTCGCTCTCCGTAAGGAGAGCGTGGATAGAAATATGTTACGTGGCGTGATATGCTGCTTATGGTGCGTCGCTCTCCGTAAGGAGAGCGTGGATAGAAATATGTCTGCGTTTGATGTTTTGGCCGTTTCCGCTCGTCGCTCTCCGTAAGGAGAGCGTGGATAGAAATGCTCCAGCACTGCGATCATGTACCCACTATGATCGTCGCTCTCCGTAAGGAGAGCGTGGATAGAAATTGGCATCATCCAGCACGGTCCAGTCGCAGGCAGAGGTCGCTCTCCGTAAGGAGAGCGTGGATAGAAATATCCCTCCCCTGCTCAACAGATCTGCCGGGCCAGCGTCGCTCTCCGTAAGGAGAGCGTGGATAGAAATACAGAATCCAGCCTCGCAGAAGAGATTAACAAGGCGTCGCTCTCCGTAAGGAGAGCGTGGATAGAAATCTAAGCAGCTGGAAAATAAATAAAAACGCCCCCGGTCGCTCTCCGTAAGGAGAGCGTGGATAGAAATATGGGTAATCGGAGCAATAAATAAAGCAGACGGTGTCGCTCTCCGTAAGGAGAGCGTGGATAGAAATAACATTTACATTGCTGCATTTATCGAGGTCCCTCGTCGCTCTCCGTAAGGAGAGCGTGGATAGAAATCCTGCACAAAGCTGACAAGGCCACCCCAAATAGCAGTCGCTCTCCGTAAGGAGAGCGTGGATAGAAATTATAACGGGCCTTATTCGGGGCTTTGCCCCTCAGCGTCGCTCTCCGTAAGGAGAGCGTGGATAGAAATACCAGCGCCAAGCCGGGCCGCACAGGCCAGAGGGAGTCGCTCTCCGCAAGGAGAGCGTGGATAGAAATGTGCCGCCGGAACCAGAGCGTATCGGCGCAATGCCGTCGCTCTCCGCAAGGAGAGCGTGGATAGAAATCGGCACATCCCGCAGAGCCTGGCGGTAGGTTGCCCGTCGCTCTCCGCAAGGAGAGCGTGGATAGAAATTTGGTATTGCTCCATTGTGCCAAGCCGTTATTGAGTCGCTCTCCGCAAGGAGAGCGTGGATAGAAATAATGAAAACAAGCCAAAATGGACAAAACTTGTACGTCGCTCTCCGCAAGGAGAGCGTGGATAGAAATCTTGCCAGTGAGCGGCTCGGGCTGTTCTGCTCCTAGTCGCTCTCCGCAAGGAGAGCGTGGATAGAAATGCTCAAGTCCGCAGAGGATGAAGCGCCGGAGGTGTCGCTCTCCGCAAGGAGAACATAGAATTTTTCTCTTTCTGACTGTTCAGGGGGGGTGTTCATGCGGATATCCGCTTTAATTTTAAAAATTGCTATAGTAAAAAACTCTCGCATAAAATAATATAAAAATATTATATTATCTACTTGACAAGGTACCCCGGCGGGGTATATAGTGAATATACCCCACCGGGGTACCTTGCATGTGATGGGAGGGTAACATAATGCAGGAAAACGAAAAGAAGGAACCGTGTTGCTGCTGTGCACACAAAACAAAGCATCGCAGTGAAGAAGAGTATAAAAGCTTGGTCCACAGACTGAACCGGATCGAAGGGCAGATTCGGGGCATCCGTGGGATGGTGGAAAACGAAGTGTATTGTCCGGATATTCTGGTGCAGTCGGCGGCGGTAACGGCGGCGATGAACGCGTTCAACCGTGAGCTGCTGGCAAACCATATCCGCACCTGTGTGGCGGATGGTATCCGTGCCGGGAATGACGAAGTTGTGGATGAGCTGCTGAAAACGCTGCAGAAACTGATGAAATAAGCATTGCCTGCACAAAATAGCAGAAGCAGAACATGAAATAAATGCACGAGTGTTTGAGCCAGCAAAAATGCCATGCCAGTGCCCAGTACGGTTGTTTTTCTGTTCACAAACATCGGTAAAAGTTTGTGTAACATTACCAGAGCCATGAATAAATGCCAGTCATTCCCTGTGAGAGGGTGTGGATAGAAATGCCGCATCGGCCTTGGTTGCCCCCAACGTATCGCTCTCCGCAAGGAGAGTGTGGATAGAAATGGTAACCTCAATAATACGTCGAATTGCAGGCTAGCCGCTCACCAAAAGGGGAGTGAGGATAGAAACAACTCAAACATCAACAACCCGTGTTCAAACACCAAAGCGAAACCACTCACCAATCATCACACAGGAATTATAGAATCACTACCGCAAAAGAGAGGGAACAGGAGGAAAGAAGTGGAACAATATAACGTAACCGGGATGAGCTGCGCCGCGTGCAGTGCCCGGGTGGAAAAAGCCGTCAGCAAAGTGCCGGGCGTAACATCCTGCTCGGTCAGCCTGCTGACCAACTCAATGGGTGTGGAGGGCACCGCCGCTCCGGCAGATATTGTGGCCGCAGTGGAAGCCGCAGGCTATGGCGCAAGCCCTAAAAACGCTGCCGCCCAGTCCGCCGCGCCGTCAGCAGATGCCTTAAAAGATACCGAGACCCCGCGCCTCAAACGCCGCCTGATTGCCTCGCTGATCTTCTGGGTGGTGCTGATGTACTTCTCCATGGGGCACATGCTATGGAACTGGCCGCTGCCGGGCTTTATGCAGGGCAACCATGTGGCAATGGGTATTTTACAGATGCTGCTCACCATTATCATCATGGTCATCAACCAAAAGTTCTTTATCAGCGGCTTTAAGGCGCTGTGGAACCGTGCTCCCAATATGGATACCCTGGTATCCCTTGGCGCTACCGCGGCCTTTGGCTACAGCACTTACGCTCTGTTTGCTATGACGGTGGCTCAGGTGCAGGGGGATGCCATGGCCGTGATGGGCTATATGGAGGAGTTTTATTTTGAATCCGCCGCAACCATCCTGACCCTGATCACGGTGGGCAAAACGTTGGAAGCCCGCTCCAAGGGCAAGACCACCGATGCCCTGAAAGGCCTGATGAACCTGGCCCCCAAAACCGCAACGCTGCTGCGCAATGGGGCGGAAGTTACCGTTCCCACCGAACAGGTGCAGCAGGGCGATGTGTTTGTGGTGCGTCCCGGCGAGAATATCCCCGTTGACGGCGTGGTGCTGGAAGGCAGCAGCGCGGTGAACGAATCGGCCCTGACCGGTGAGAGCATCCCGGTGGATAAGGCCGAAGGCGACAGCGTGAGCGCCGCAACCCTGAACCAATCCGGCTTTTTGCGCTGCCGTGCCACCCGCGTGGGTCAGGATACTACGCTGGCTCAGATCATCCAGATGGTCAGCGATGCCGCAGCCACCAAGGCACCCATTGCCAAAATTGCAGACCGCGTCTCCGGTGTGTTTGTGCCGACCGTCATCACGCTGGCCGTTATCACCACCATCGTGTGGCTGTTGGCAGGGCAGACGGTCGGTTTTGCCTTGGCCCGCGGTATTTCAGTGCTGGTCATCAGCTGCCCCTGCGCGCTGGGCCTGGCAACGCCGGTTGCCATTATGGTTGGTAATGGTGTGGGCGCTAAAAACGGCATTCTCTTCAAAACCGCGGTTTCGCTGGAGCAGACCGGTAAAACCGAGATCGTTGCCCTGGATAAAACTGGCACCATCACCAGCGGCGAGCCGCGCGTGACGGATATCCTGCCCGCAGACGGTGTGACGGAGCAGGTACTGATGAGCCTTGCCGCTGCCTTGGAGCAGAAGAGTGAACACCCGCTGGCCCGCGCTGTGCTGCAAAAGGCACAGGAGGATAACCTGCCCCCCGCCGAGGTGGCAGATTTCCAGGCTCTGCCCGGCAACGGCCTGACGGCTGTGCTGAACGGCAGTACCCTGTACGGCGGCAACGCCAAGCTGATGCAGACCCTTGGCGTGGCGGTGCCGCAAAAGATGGCATCCAGCGCCGAAGCACTGGCCGCCCAGGGCAAGACCCCGCTGTTCTTTGCCAAGGATGGCACCATGCAGGGCGTTATCGCGGTGGCGGACGTCATCAAGGAGGACAGCCCGCAGGCTGTGCGTGAACTGCAGGGCATGGGCATCCGTGTTGTGATGCTGACCGGCGATAACGAGCGCACCGCCAAAGCCATTGGTGCACAGGCCGGTGTGGACGAAGTGATTGCCGGTGTGCTGCCCGATGGCAAGGAAGCTGTGATCCGCAGCCTGAAAAACAAGGGCCGCGTGGCCATGGTGGGCGATGGCATCAACGATGCACCGGCCCTGACCCGCGCGGATGTCGGTATTGCCATTGGCGCCGGTACGGATGTTGCGATTGACGCCGCTGACGTTGTGCTGATGAAGAGCCGCCTGAGCGATGTGCCCGCCGCCATCCGCCTGAGCCGCGCTACTCTGCACAATATCCACGAAAACCTGTTCTGGGCCTTTGCCTACAATGTGTTGGGCATCCCCCTGGCGGCAGGTGTCTTTATCCCGCTGCTGCACTGGCAGATGAACCCGATGTACGGCGCTGCGGCCATGAGCCTGTCCAGCTTCTGCGTGGTTTCCAACGCACTGCGGCTGAACCTGTTCGATATTCGCAGCACCAAACATGACCATAAACGCAAAGCACACAAAACAAGCAAAAAGGAGAACACGACCATGAATAAGACCATTAAAATTGAAGGCATGATGTGCGGCCATTGCGAAGCAACCGTGAAAAAGGCACTGGAAGCGCTGGATGGTGTTTCCGCCGCCGAAGTAAGCCACACCGCCGGTACCGCTGTTGTAACGCTGGATAAGCCGGTGGATGATACTGTGCTGAAGAAAGCCGTTGAGGACAAAGATTATACCGTGACCGGCATTGAATAATCCCGGCTCAAAAGCAAAGGAATAAGCATGAAAGCGCCCGCACGCTGCCTTGCAGCAGGCGGGCATTTTTTTGGTTGTGGCTCCGCAGCAAAACAGAAAAGCTGAAAAAACATTTTGATAAGCATTCTAATATTATTTGCGAAAATCATAGCAGAAGTATAACAAAACAATATGATTTGGCCAGTTGCACTTGCACTATAAGTGGATAATATTATACAATCTACATAAAAGATGGGTGCGCCCGTCTTACCCAGCCAACACGAGGGGGCAACACAGATGTATATCAATTTTGGTTCCATCAACAGCCGCCAGGCTGCGGACGGCAGCTGTACTGCACCGCTTACAGTGGATTCCTGCGGAACATGCCGATTGAAAAAGCACGCCAGCCTGCCAACTATTACGCGGTATGATGAAAATGCGTATCAGCTGTTTTATATTGCTGCGGACAAGGCGCACTTCTGGTTTGATGATGCCGAGCATGTGGTAACAGCGGGTCATATGGTGCTGTACCGCCCGCAGGAAGAGCGCCGCTATATCTACTATCTTGAGGACCACCCGGAGGTGTTCTGGGTCTATTTTTCCGGCAGCGAGGCCGCTGCAGTGCTGCAGGCGCATGAGATTCCGCTGGATGGCCATGTGTTTTACAGCTGCATTATGCCGGAGTACAAAAATACTTTCCGCCGCATGATCCAGGAATTGCAGCTCTGCCAGTACGCCTATCGGGATTATACGGCCGGGCTGTTCCAGATGATGCTGGTGCTGGTCAGCCGCCAGCGGCAGGAACGGCGGTCGATCAACGGCACCACGCGGGAGCAGATCGAAGCCGCAGCCGCCTATTTTAACGAGAATTATACTGCCCGCATCAATGTGGATGAATACGCCGAGTCCCTGCACATGAGCACGGCATGGTTCATCCGTAGCTTCAAACAGTATGTGGGCTTGTCGCCCGCACGGTATATCCAGTCGCTGCGTATCGTCAATGCACAGCGCTTGCTGGAACGCACCAAATACAGCATCGGTGAAGTTTCCGAGATCGTCGGGTATGATAACCCGCTGTATTTCAGCCGTGTGTTCAAAAAGGAAACCGGGCTTTCCCCCGCGCAGTACCGCAAAGCGGAGCGGGCAGGCGAACAGCCGTCCGACCCGCAGGAAGAGGACGCCTGCACCCCCAATATCGACAAAAACCGCAATTCATAGTATAATACCCCCATACACTTTGGTATGGAGGCTTTTTATGTTTGCAGCAGCAATTTGTGTCAGCATCCTGTTGGGGGTGCTGGTTTGGGCACTGCCGGGGCGGTTGTACGACCGCAGGGCAACCCATGCGGATGTACTGGCCGGGCCGGGCATTGTGCTGGCAGTGTGGATCATCGCAGCATGTGTGTTTGCCCAGCCGGGGCTGGCGCAGGGGTTTGATCTGTTCCGCCTGCTGGCCATCAATGGGGCGGCACTGTGGGCCTGCGGCACTGTGTTGTTACTCCGCCTGCGCAGCGGGCGGCGGTACCGCACACTTTGGACGGTTGCTGCGCTGCTGATTGCCGCCATCGGCCTGGAAGTATTCGTGGGCAACGCACCCTATTTTGCAACCCACGGCTACCAGCCCGTTGACCTGCGCGCCTATTTGCAGGATGCCCCGGCGGATGGGGAGCCGATTGCTTTGAACGATGCGCACAGTACCCTTACCTTTACCGGCATCCATCAGCCGCTGTATAACGTTGCGCTGGATGGCGTTGTCTACCAGTATGACGGCAACTATCCGCAGGATCAGAACCCGCTGTTTATCCTGTGGGTGTCCGGTACCGACGAAGCCAGCACCGCCCCGCGCCAGAGCTGGCAGTGGCAGGCGGCCCCGCGAGCGGCACGCAGCCTGGTGCGCACGCTGGATTTTTCCGGCGCGGTGGATACCCTGACCCTGCAAGCGGAGGGCTATAGCGGAGAGTACCGCAGTTATGACCTGAACTATACCGTGCAGGCGGTTCTGGCCAATGTACCCCGCCCGATGGATTTCTCGCTGCTGTGGCTGGCAGTGGTGTATCTGGCACTGCTGGCCTTGT
>OIEN01000255.1_pt1 | contig 36823 bp, 34 predicted proteins | sample 1581741 | NCBI WGS metagenome assembly OIEN01 (sample SAMN01760944, study PRJEB22395) | human gut metagenome | reverse complement strand
TCATATTCAAAGTTTTTTTGAATGAGTCCATTTTTCAAAATTGATATAAATGCCTCAAATTCCAAGTCTTCTTTTAACCAATGACAATTATAGATTTTATTAATATCATTTGCTACATAAGTACATGTTTTTTGTATATTGTGATAATTATCTATTAAAAACTTTTCCTCTATATTTCTCTTTTCTCCTATCCATAGACCATTTTTACTATTTTCAAGTATTTCTAAATTTTCTAGATAATTCTTTTTTCTTGGGTATATATATTTAATAAACCACATAAATTTTACATTATATTTTTTACATATTTCTTCTATCTCTTTTTTGGTGTAATATCGTTCTTTATATTGTTCTAGGTATTTTAGGTCTATTTTTATTAGTTTTATTGAGTGTTTTACATCATTTATAGTCTTAATTTCCATTGGGTCCAAATTAATCTGCATTTTACATTTAGTTTTTTCTTTTAATTTTTTCTCATTATTTTTGTTTATACCTAATATTAAAATCAAATCATGTAAGTCGATTTTTTCTTTGTCCGATATTTCAAAAAACACCTTTGATGTTATCGTGTCCTTGTTTTTCAGGTAATATTTTTTTGATATTTCTTTTGTTAAAAAAATATAATCCATAAAAATTCCTCCTTTTTTATGGATTATATTATTTTATATGCTTTTTGTCGAATTTTGTTGTTTATTTTATTTTTCTAATTTTTGCTACGAAGAATCCTTCATATAATTCATTTGGTTTTACACATATTGTTCCTTTTATTTTAGTTGGTAATTGTGGTATTTCCTCCATTCCTTCAAATTTTATTGGAACTATTTCACACCCATTATTTAGTATTTTATTTAAAATGTCTTCATTTTCACAAGATAATATTGAACAAGTTGAGTATACCATATCTTTTCCTGGCTTTAATACTTTGATTGCTTTTTTTAATAGTTCAGTTTGTGTTTTTGTACACTTATCTATTAATTTTTTGGTAAAATATTTTCCCATATTACTATCTTCTGTATTTAATGTTCCGCTTCCACTACAAGGACTGTCTAACAATATTTGGTCAAACGAGAAAAAGTCACTTATTCTTCTACTATCTGTTTCCATTACATATACAGAAGTTGCGCCTTGTTTTTGAATATTATATTTTAGTTTTTCTGCACGTATTTTATTCATTTCACATGCAGTTATATGTGCTTTGTTATTTGTTAATGAAGCTATTTGTGTTGTTTTTCCTCCTGGTGCTGCTGCCATATCTAATATGTCTGTTTTTTCTTGTGGATTTAATATAATCGGTGGTAACATTGAAGATAAACTTTGTAAATATATTTCTCCGTTTTTATATATTTCTAAATTTTGTACTTCTTTTTCTGTTGCATTTTCTACAATATATGCCTCATTATTCCAAGCTACTTTTCTTATTTCTATTCCTGCATTTTTCAGTTCTTGTTCTACCTTTTCTTTTTCTCCTTTTAATGCATTTATTCTAAATGTTACTTTTCTTTTTGTTAAGTAACCTTTCAAAATTTGCTCTGTAAGTTCTTGTCCATATTGTTCCTCTAACATTTTAATTAAAAATTGTGGTATATTCATTTTTTATTGTTTTCTCCCTATATAATTTGTATTATATTATTATTTTAAGTAGTTTGCAATAGCTGTTATTTTTCTTAAATCCAGTCTCCGTATTTTTTTATATATATTTTCTTAACAAATATTGCTGCTACACAGTATAGTGCAGTTACTCCAATTATTACATCTAGGTATTTTAGTGTTACTGGCACTAACCCAATTGCTTTTCCTAAAAATGTATATGGAACTAACACTCCTATAATGCTTAATAATATTGATGAAAAATATACCATTTTATTTGCATTACTTTGTACAAATGGCATTTTGGCTGTTCTTATAATATGCATACCTGTAAGGTTAGAAACTATACTGTAACTAAACCATACAGTTTGAAATACTGCCGCCTCCCTAATTTCAAATACAAACCACAATGATGCAAATACTAGCATATCAAAGACTGAACTTAATGGTCCCATAAAAAGCATAAAATGTTTTAAATCTTTTATATCAAATCTTTTAGGACTTTGTAAATATTCTTTATCCACATTATCAAATGGTAAAGTCAATTGTCCAAAATCATATAACAAGCTCTCCACTAATAATTGTATTGGTGTTTCTGGTAAAAATGGTAAAAATACACTTGCAATTATTACAGACATAACTTCTCCAAAGTTAAAGCTTACTGCCATTTTTATATATTTCATTAAATTTCCAAATGTTTTTCTTCCTTCTGTTACACCATCTAAAAGTACATTTAAATCTTTTTCTAAAAGAATTATATCTGCAGTTTCTTTCGCAATATCAACTGCTGTATCCACAGAAACCCCAACATCTGAGTTGACAAGTGATGGCGCATCATTTATTCCATCTCCCATATAGCCTACAACATTTCCACTTTCCTTTAGAATTCTTACAATTCTTGCTTTTTGTATTGGTGTTAATTTTACAAAAACATTTGATTTTCTTAGTAATCTTAAAACTCCATTATCTGCTAATTTATCTATTTGGCTACCTGTTACAAATTTACTTGTATTTATATTTACTTTCTTACAAATATTTTTCGTAACAGCCGCATTATCTCCAGTCAGTACTATTACCCTAATTCCGGCATTATTTAATTTTTCTACTGCCAAGCATGCACTTTCTTTTGGTGGGTCTAAAAATCCCACAAATCCAACTAATGACATTTGTTTTTCATCTTCAACGTTAAATGTTTCTATGTTATCTACATTTTTCTTTTGGCAAACTGCAACAACTCTTAATCCATCTTCATTTAGCCTATTGGCAATTTCTCTAATATTATTTTTTATTTCTTTTGTTATTGGAATAATTTCATGATTATAATCTATTGTATCACAAATACTTAATATCTCCTCAACAGCACCTTTTGTAATTAGTAATTTACCATCTTCATTTGAAACTACAACAGATAATCTTCTTCTAGTAAAATCAAATGGGATCTCATCTATTTTTTTATACTCGTTTACCAAATCACTTAAATTATTTTTTAAAGCTCTATTAATTACTGCCTCATCTATGTTACCCTTTAATCCTGTTTGAAAATATGAGTTTAAAAATGCATGTTTTAGTACTCTTATGTCTTCATTTCCATAAACATCTAAATATTTCTCTAGCACTATTTTATCTTCTGTAAGAGTTCCTGTTTTATCTGTACATAAAATATTCATAGCCCCAAAGTTCTGAATAGAGTCTAATTTTTTTACTATTGTCTTTTTCTTAGACATTCTTACTGCACCTTTTGAAAGGCTTGATGATAAAATAACTTGAAGTAATAATGGTGTTATTGTTATTGCAATTGCTACTGCAAATGTAAATGATAATATATAATCATGTTTCCATGCATTTAATATGAATACAATTGGAATTAAAACTATCATAAAACGAACTAAAAGTTTACTAATGCTCTCAATTCCTTTTTGGAAATCAGTTTTTGGTTTTCCTTGGTTTAGAGTATATGCAACTTTTCCAAAATAGGTATCATCACCTTTTTTGATAACTACTGCCTTTGCTGTTCCACTTATCACATTTGTTCCCATAAAACATATTGTATCTAAGTCGGTTATGCTTTCTATTTCATTGATACTATCTAGTTCAGTATTTGTAACTTTTCTTACTGCATCAGATTCACCTGTGATAGATGATTGTCCCACATATAAATCTTTAGATTCTATTATACGAAGGTCTGCCGGAATCATGTCTCCCGCTGAAAGAACTACAGTATCTCCTAAAGTTACCTCTTTTAATGGTATTTTTATCTCTTTACCATCTCTTATAACTGTGCTTGTTGTTTCAACAAGTTCTTTTAGTTTATCAGCCGCTTTATTTGAACGAAATACCTCGAAGAATTCAAGTAATGTGCTTACTATAATTAGTACAATTATTACTATAATATTTGCTGGGCTCGGATTTTCTGGTAAGATTATATCTGTATAAACTAAAATAAAGCCTATTCCTAGTAAAATACTATTAAATGTGCTAAATAAACTAGATAGCAAATAATTATACCATTTTTTTGGCTTTGATTGTTTTACTTGATTTAGTCCTAAATTTTTTAGTTTTTCTTTTGCTTCTTCTGCTGTTAGTCCTTGCTCTGTTATTTTATATTTATTTTTAAATTCTTCTGCTTTTAGTAATGAGTCTTCTCCATAATATTTTTTTATTTCTATGTCTTCCTTTTTTATATTTTGCATATTATCAACTCCTAAGTTCCACTTTAGTGTATGTTCATATTAAACTTTAATTAGTATATCACTAAATAAATAAAAATAAATATAATTTTAAAAATTACTTATATTTTTTTATTCTTATTGTTTCTTTGTACAATTCACATTATTAAACCTTTATACGTTGGGCTTTGAATTGTAACGGAGTGCAATTAATTATAGCATTTTTTTAAAGAAATTATATTATTTTTTTATTTTTTATGATATTCTATAAGAGTAGGTGATTTTATGATAGGTATAATTGTTGCTGAAATAGAAGAAATGGAAGCTGTAAAAGGAATTATGGAAGATGTAAATTCCATAGATATATATAACTTAAAAATATATACTGGCAAAATAAATAATAAGGATTCTTTACTTGTTAGAAGCGGTGTTGGAAAAGTAAATAGTGCAAGGGTTGCACAAATTATAACAGATAAATTTGATTTAAGTTTCATAATTAATATTGGCTCTGCTGGTGGATTAAATGAAGGCTTAAACATTGGAGATATTGTTCTTGGGCAAACGCTAGTTCAACATGATTTTGATGTTACTGCTTTTGGTCGTGAAAAAGGTTTTATTCCAGAAACAGGTAAATTTTTTGAAAGTGATAAAAATTTACTACAAAAGTGTAAAAATATAAAAATAGATAATCAAAAAATAGTAGTTGGTACAATTGCTTCTGGGGACATGTTTTTAACTGATAGTACTTTAAAAGAAAAAATCAAACAAGATTTTAACGCCACTTGTGTTGAAATGGAAGGTGCTGCAATTGCTCAAGTATGTGCTTTAAATAAGATTCCTTTTATAGTTATACGCTCAATTTCGGATATTCCAAATGGGAAAAATGAAATTGATTTTAATGAATATTTAGAATTAGCATCAAAAAATTGTGCAAAATTTATTAGTGAATTATAAAATAGCATTTTAGAAATTGATAACTCCCATATGTTCTAATAAAATTTTTATGCCCATTAATATCAAAATAATTCCTCCTGCAAGTTCAGCTTTTTTCTCATATTTATCTCCAAATATATTTCCAATTTTTACGCCTATTACAGAAATTGCAAAAGTTATTATTCCTATTAGCAAAACTGCTGATATTATATTTACCTCTAAAAAAGCCATTGTTATTCCAACAGCTAATGCATCTATACTTGTGGCAATTGCTAATACTATCATTTCCTTGAACCCTACACTATCATTTTCGTAATTTTCTTCTTTTGAAAATACCTCTTTTATCATGTTAATTCCAATAACTGCTAAAAGAATTAATGCAATCCAATGGTCTACTCTTTCTACCTTATCTTGAAATCCTATTCCTAAGAAATAACCTACCAAAGGCATAAATGCTTGGAAAAATCCAAAATATCCACCTATGATTAGCCCTTTTCGCCAGCTCATTCTTTTCATAGAAAGTCCTTTACAAACTGATACTGCAAAAGCATCCATTGCAAGACCAATTGCAATAATTATTATACTGAGTATTCCCATTATTTCCTCCAAATTAAAAGTGGATTTTAATCCACTTTTTCTTCTACTTTGTTATTTTCTTTTAATAAATCTCTTATTTCTTCTAGTAATTGAACTTCTTCACTTTTTACTGGTTCTGCCTTTTTTTCTTCTTCTTTTTTAGCAAAAAATTTGTTTATTAATTTTACAAATATAAATATACAAAATGCTTGTATTAAAAAGTCTATAATATTTTGTATGAAATTACCATAAGCTATAACTGAATCCTTTATTGTAAAATTTAATCCTGTAAAATCAATTCCTCCCATTACTATTCCAAGTACTGGTGTTAAAATGTCTGATACTAATGATGTTACTATGCTTCCAAATGCGCCACCCATAATTACACCAACAGCTAAATCAACTACGTTCCCTCTTGCTATAAATTTTTTAAATTCTTTTAACATATTTATGCCTCCATTTTTTATTACGATTTGAACTATTTTACCATATTTTATTTGATTTTTAAATATTATTTTTAATTTTATGCAGATTAATAACATTTATTAATCATTCTTCATATAATTATTTAGGTGATTTTATGGAATTACGCAGAGTTCAATCTTCATCAATTGTTCCAACTAATAGAAATTATAATTCTTCTATTTTGAATTTAAATATCAATGCTTTAAAAAACAAGTATCCCTTTTTAACCGTGCGGAAGTATTGGGCAAAGTGTTTTAGGTAAAACAATACCTTATGTAAAAATTGGTAATGGTACAAATGAAGTTTTTTATTCTGCTTCAATTCACGCGAATGAGTGGATTACTTCTCCTCTTCTTATGAAATTCATAGAGGATTTTTGTTTAGCTTATGTAAATAATTCTACCATTTATGGCCGTTCATCTCGTAATATTTTCGAACATTCTTCCATTTATATTGTTCCAATGTGTAATCCAGATGGAGTTGATTTAGTAACAGGAAATATAAGTACATCTTCATCTGCTTATCAAAATGCAAAAGCAATTTCAAATAATTATCCTAATATTCCTTTTTCAAGTGGCTGGAAAGCAAATATAAATGGTGTGGATGTGAATTTACAGTTCCCTGCAGGTTGGGAAGAGGCTAGACGTATTAAATTTTCTCAAGGTTTTACTTCTCCTTCTCCTCGTGATTTTGTTGGTTTTGGTCCTCTTACTGAACCGGAATCTCTTGCTTTATATGATTTTACTTTATCGCATAATTTTAGGTTAGTTATAGCTTATCACACTCAAGGTCAAGAAATTTATTGGCAATTTCAAAATTATGCTCCTGCCGAAGCAGAAGGAATTGGAGAAATTTTTGCCAATGCAAGTGGATATCTTTTAACAGAAGTTCCTTATAATTCAAGCTTTGCTGGGTACAAAGACTGGTTTTTACAACAATATAGGAAACCTGGCTACACTGTAGAAGCTGGAATTGGAGAAAACCCGCTTCCTATTTCTCAGTTTAATGAAATTTATAGAGATAATTTAGGAATATTAGTTTTAGGAGCAATTGTATAAGGAATGGCAATTAGGACTATTGCCATTTCTTATATTATATTTCTATTGAATATACCATTTTTGTAGTATAATTTTTCTTCATTTTTAGCCCAAAATGGTATAAGTGCATTTGGCACTTTTATTGTATTTACCTCATTATTGCCATAACTCAATATGCAGTGATCTTTACCTCTCATTTTAATTGTATATATAGTATTAGGGGCAAGTTTGGATATACCACTTCCTTTTTCGAAATTATTCTGTATTTTTCTATATTCTTTAACTCCTACTAGATTATCTAAAAATTTGCCGAGTTAGTTCTTCTTCAACAATATATTTACCGTTTTTATATATCAACACACTATCATTTCCTATTTTATTTAAAACTTCCTTTGAAATATCTGTTTCTTTAGATATTTTATTGTTGCTTGTATTTTGCAAATATGCACCATCTGTTCCCATTTCTACTACTTGGTATATGCAATTTTCTTGTTTTAAATTATTGTTTTTTATATTATTGTCAAACAATTTGTTATCTAATTTTCCAAAATAATTAGATAACTCTTCTATAAAACTTTGCACGAAATTATCTTCCTTTAAACCGCTTAAAAATATCATTTACTAAATTTAAATTCAATAAATAATCACTCCTTTGTTTTTAATTTTAATATTGGAAATCTACTATTGATAAATAGTAGTAAGACTTAAATTTAAGACAAGTATATATTATTTTAAATAAATTTGCAATATTTTTCTAATTCTTTTGTTCATACACTTAAAAAATATGATGTTTTTTAGTAGTAATTTATAAAAACTCTAGTAATATATACTAGAGTTTTTTGTTTTACTATTTTACATCATTTTTCCATAATCCATGTTTGTTACAATATGTGTAAATTGTTGAACCTGGTTTGTATTTAAATGTTACTTCTGCAACATCTCCTGGTTCTAAATATTTGATATGTTCTCTGTTTTTATTTACACATGCTATCCATTCTATATAATGGTCAGGTTCCATTACATGGTTTACTCTAACTATTATTTTTTCTCCATATACTTGATATGTTGGAACATGTTTTTCTTTTGCTGCATCTGCAGTGTTTGGTACTAATTCTTTCATTTCTTCTCCACAGCATTTAATTCCACAATCTTTACAAGTGCAGTCTTTAAATACTTTTACCATTGCTCCACATGATGAACATCTTTTTATTACAAATTCATTTTTCATAAATATTCCTCCATTTCTTGGTTTGTATTATATCACTTGTATATTTTTTTTACTAGATATTTTAAATGAATTTTTAATTTAATAAATTCATCCCCACAAACTATAATTTATCTTTTTCCTAATGTTATATTAATCGTATATTCTTTATTATTTCTACTAATTGTTAGAACTACTTTGTCTCCTGGTGCTTTTGTATAAATATAATTTCTAAGTTCACTCATTTTATTTATTGTATAATCATCTATTTTTGTTATTATATCTCCTACTTTTAAACCGCTTTTTGTTGCTGGTCCATCTGATGATATTTTTACTACATATATCCCATTATTAAAATCTAAATGAGAATTTAAGTATTTATTTACCTCTGTATCATAAGCAAAAATTCCTAAATATGCCTCTTCAAATTTATCATTTTGCACATAGCTTTCAATGACAGGTTTTATAATATTTATCGGAATTGCAAAACCAATTCCTTCCGCAGATGCTATTTTTATAGAATTTATTCCTATGACTTTACCTTCTTTATCTATTAATGGTCCTCCACTATTTCCAAAATTAATACTTGCATCTGTCTGGATTAAATCCTCCATATAACTTTCCCCATTTTTGTCATCAATTTTTATTGTTCTATCTAATCCACTAATAATTCCAGCAGTTACTGTCCTTTGAAATTCTATTCCAATAGGATTTCCTATTGCACATACTTCTTGTCCTAATTTGATTTTGCTTGAATCACCTAATTCTAAATATTTCAATCCATTTGCATTTATTTTTACTATTGCTAAGTCTAAATCTGCATCTGCCCATGTAACATTACCGCTATAAATTTCTCCATTTTCTAGTGTAACATAGCAGGTACTATACCTATTACCAGCCACATGCCAATTTGTGACTATATAACCTTTCTCTGAAACAATTATCCCGCTTCCTAAACCTAACTCTTGTGTTGCATTTGAGTCTAAAATTGCTGCGCCTGTGCTTTTTATTTTAGATATACCCGCAACTCCTTTTGTTACCTCTTCTAAAACATTACCAAAATCTGTTTTTTCTCCTGATGCTCCTTCATTATAAAGCCTAGTTACAGTTGTTTCTGGGCTGCTATTATAATCCTTAATATCAATTTTAGTATACATTGAATATACAACTATGCTTCCTCCTGAAACAATTACCATAAGTAAAAAAATAAGTATAAATTTTTTAAATTTATTTGGTCGTCTTGAATATTCGTACATAAATTCCCTCCAAAAATAGAATATCCAAAATTTGTAATTGTATACAACTATAAATTTATTACTAACATTTAGTAACTTTTCTTTTTACTCCTACAACTTATAATACTGTTTAATTCACAATATTCTGCAAGTGTGTGTAAAATTATGTCATATTTTGTCGATTTTTCCTTTTTTGTGCAAAATTTGTTTGCTTAAAAGTCGTAAACTCATTGATTTTGTTAAATTTTCATGATATATTATATAGAGTAGAATTTTTTAAAAGGTGAATAAAATTGAAAGAATTATATAATTTAACTAATCCACAAAAGTCAATTTGGGTCACAGAAGAATTTTATAAAGGGACGTCGATTGAAAATATTGTAGGAATTGCAAGGTTTTCTGATATAGTAAACTTTGATAAATTAAAAGAAGCTATTAATATTTTCATTAAAACTAATGATAGTTTTAGATTAAAATTTATAAGAAAAGATAATGATGTAAAACAATTTATTGATGATTTTACACCTTTTTCTTTTGAAACAGTTAATGTTAAAAATGATAAAGATGTAAAAAATTTAGAAGAGGATTTTGCCAAAACCCCATTAGATATTTTTGATTCTTATTTATTTAGGTCAAAATTATTTACTTTTGAAGATGGTCATGGTGGTTTTTTACTATGTATGCACCATTTAATTGTTGACGCTTGGGCAAGTGGGCTTGTTATAAGCAAAATTATAGACATTTATGATGCTTTATTAGAAGGAACTTTCTCTATAGAAAACTTTGCTAGTCCTTCTTATACTGATTATATTGCATCTGAGCAAAAATATATGCAAAGCGCGAAATTTGAAAAAGATAAAGAATTTTGGAATGATTCATTTAAAGTAATTCCAGAATCTGCTACTATTCCTGGTAGTTTACAGACTAATGATATGTCTAGCAAGGCTAAAAGAAAGTTATTTAAAATTCCAAGTGAAACTATGGATTTTATTAATTCTTTTTGCAAAGAGAATAAAATATCGCCTTTCAACTTTTTTATGGGAATTTACTCAATATATCTATCTCGAGTTTCAAACTTGGATGAGTTCGTTATTGGTACTCCTATATTAAATAGAGCAAATGTAAAAGAAAAACATACTGTTGGTATGTTTATTAGTGTTGTGCCTTTTAAGGTAACACTAGAGCATAAAAAGAGTTTTTCTGAGTTTTCATCAGAAATTTCTGCAGACTTTTTTAATATATTTAGACATCAAAAATATCCATATCAAAGTTTATTAGAAGATTTAAGAAAAACTCATGGTTCTATTCCTAATTTATACAATGTTGTATTGTCTTATCAAAATATGAGAACTAATAAACAATCTACAAAAACAGATTATGAATCTAGCTGGGTATTCAATGGAAATGTTTCTGATGATTTGGAAATTCATTTCTTTGATGTAAATGACACTGGAATTATTAATGTTGCATATGATTACAAAACTTCAAAATATACTTCAGATGATATCTATGCGCTTCATTCTAGGATTTTACATATGATAAACCAAGTTATTGAAAATAATAATATTTTGTTAAATGAACTTGAAATTGTAAATCCTGATGAAAAGAGCAAAATATTAAACGAATTTAATAATACAAAATTGGACTATCCAAAGGATAAAACAATTGTCCAATTATTCGAAGAGCAAGTAGAAAAAACTCCAGACAATATTGCTGTTGTCTTTGAAGATCAAAAATTAACTTATAGAGAACTAAATGAAAAGGCAAATAGTTTAGCCTTTTATTTGAGGAATAATAATATCCAAGCTAATGATGTTGTTGCAATTCATTTAGAAAAAACTATAAATTATATTGTTTCTATTTTTGCGACTTTAAAAGTAGGAGCTGCTTTTGTTCCTATCTCAACAATGCATCCTAAAAATAGAATTGAATACATATTAGAAGATAGTAATGCAAAATTACTTATTTCTAGTGAATCCTTGGCTCAAGCTTTCTCGTACTCTTGTAACTTTTTAGACATTAACTCATTTAATTATGATAAAAAAGATATGCTTGAAAACATACCAGACTCTTCTTCAACTGCTTATATTTTATACACTTCTGGTTCTACAGGTACTCCAAAAGGAGTAAAAATTCGTAATTTTTCAGTTATTAATCACGTATATGGTATTAATAAAAAATTTAATTACGATATTACAAATAAAGATGTTACACTTAGTATTGCTAACATCTCATTTGATGCGCATTTACAAGAAGTATTTATTCCTCTTTTATTAGGTGCATCATTACATCTATTATCAGATGATAGCATTTATAATATAAAATTTTTAGCTGATTATATACTTAAAAATCATATTACATTTACTTTTTTACCTCCAAATATTTTGGATGATATATATACATTATTAGCTAAAAACAGTAATGAAGTATCTATTAATAAACTATTAGTTGGTGTAGAATCTATTAAATATTCTACCCTAAACAATTTTTTAAAATTAAATAAAAATATGCAAATACACAATCGGTTATGGCCCTACAGAGGCTACTATTTGTTGTGTTTCTTATATGTATAACAAATCAAACCAAGTATTTTCTAATGGATTTTTACCTATTGGTACACCTGATTCAAATACATATATTGGAATAATCAATTCTTCAACCGGTCAATTGCAACCTATTAATACTGCAGGCGAAATAATTATTGGTGGAGATTGTATTTCTTCTGGATATACTAAAGAAAATTTAAACAAAAATTTTATTTATAATAAAGACTTTAATACGGTTTGTTATCATACTGGTGATTATGGCTTTTTCTCAGAAAATGGAAATATTGTTTTTATTGGCAGAATTGATAAACAAGTAAAAATCAATGGCCATAGAATTGAACTACAGGAAATAGATAAAATACTTCAAACATATCCACAAATTATTAAATCTGTTTCTATAGTTAAAGCAAAAAAAATATTTACTTATTTTAAAGCTAGTGAACCTGTTAATTTAAATGATTTAAAAAACTTTATAAAAAATTATTTACCTACTTATATGATGCCAAGTAAAATTTTCCAAATAGATAGTATTCCTATGACTATTAATGGAAAAATTGATACTAAAGCTTTAGAATCATTTGAAAATGTTGAAAAAAATACCAAAATTGAAAAACCTAATAACAAAACAGAACAAACATTATATGATATTTTTTCAAAATTATTAAATATTCAAGATTTCAGTATACATGATGACTTTTTTGACTTAGGTGGAGATTCTCTTTCTGCTATCAGATTATCTCTTGAAATTTATAACATGTTTAAAATTGATATAAGTGTGCAAACAATATTTGAAAATAGCTCAATTAAAAAGCTAGAACAAATTATGCAAAACTCTGCAAAACATTCAACTATTACAATACCACAAGTGGAAATTAAGGATTATTATATAGCCTCTTCTGCCCAAAAAAGAATGTATTTTGCAAGTAGGATGGCCGGTGAAACTTCTACACTATATAATGTACCTGGCGGTATTATTTTAGATGATAAAATTGATACAAATAAATTAGAAAAATGTTTTAATGAATTAATAGAAAGACACGAAACTTTACGTACATATTTTGCCTTTGAAAATGATAATGTCGTTCAAAGAATTATTGATAAAATAGACTTTAATTTAGAAATAGAGGAAAATTGTGACTTTAATAATTTAGATGATATTTTCAAAAGTTTTGTTAAACCTTTTGATTTAGCAAAAGCTCCATTATTTAGAGCAAAATTTGTTAAATTTACCAATAAAAAATCTGCTTTATTGGTAGATATGCATCATATTATTTCTGACGGTACTTCTTTATCTATATTTATAGATGAACTTTGTAAGTTATACAATGATGAAGTATTGCCTGAACTAAATATTACATATAAGGATTTCGCTGTATTTGAAAATGATAGACTTGTTTCAGGTTCTTTAAAAGAAGCGGAAAATTATTGGGTAAATCAATTTACAGATGATATACCTGTTTTAAACTTGCCTACAAATTATTCAAGACCAGCTACTCAATCTTTTGAAGGTGCAAAAGTATATTCTTCTATTGATTTAGAAACAGCACATAAAATTAATGCTCTTGCAAAAGATTTAGGTGTTACACCTTATATGATATTACTTTCAGCATACTATATATTACTTGAAAAATATACTTCTCAAGATGATATTGTTGTTGGTTCTCCTATTGTTGGAAGAGACTTTGCTGAAACTTATAATTTAATTGGTATGTTTGTAAACACTTTAGCCTTAAGAACTAAAATAGACGCTAAACAAACTTTTAAGGAGTTCTTAGAGACTGTTAAAACTAATTGTTTAAATGCTTATAAATATCAATCATATCCTTTTGATGAATTAGTAAATAAATTAGATATAAAAAGAGATGCAAGTAGAAATCCATTATTTGATACCATGTTTACTTACCAGAATAATGGTTTAAAAAATATTGAGTTTAATAATATAAAATCTGAATATTACATACCAGATACTCATATTGCTAAATTTGACTTATCTTTGGAATTAATCCCAAATGATAATGGAATATCTTTATCTTTTGAATATGCAACAAAATTATTCAATGAAGATTTTATTAAGAATTTATCTACTCATTATTTAAATATTTTAAAAGTTATTTTATCAAATAATGTTGTAAAAATAGCTGATATTGATATGCTTTCAGAAACAGAAAGGAATACAATATTACATGAATTTAATAATACAAGTTTAGATTATCCAAAAAATACAACAATTGTACAATTATTCGAAGAGCAAGTAGAAAATAATCCTGATGGTATAGCAGTTGTTTTTGAAGATGAGAAATTAACTTATAGAGAACTAAATGCTAAAGCTAATAGTATTGCGCATTTCTTAAAGCAAAATGATATTGGTAAAAATGATATTGTCCCTGTATTTATGAATCGTTCTTTAGATTTAATTATAAGTATGCTAGGAATTATAAAAGCGGGAGCAGCTTATCTACCAATTTCTGCCGAAATGCCGAAAGAAAGAGTTGATTTTATATTACAAAACAGTAATGCTAAAATTGTATTTGTAAAATCTTCTCAGAACTTAATTTATAATGAAAACATTAAGTTTTTAGATTTAGAGCAGTTTGACTATTCTAAATATAATACTAAAAATTTGGATACAGATATAAAACCATTAGATTTATTATATGTAATTTATACATCAGGTTCTACTGGAAATCCAAAAGGTGTTAAACTTTGTCACCATAATTTAGTAAATTTTGTAAAATCATTTACAACTTTATATGGTAATATCTCAACTCAAGACAGATTATTAGCTTCAACTAATATATCTTTTGATGTAAGCATTTTTGAGTTTTTTATAACTCTACTTAATGGAGCTAGCTTATATTTATATAATGAACCAAACATATCAGATATATTTAAATACTGTAAAACAATTGTAAAAAATAAAATAACCTTCTTGTATATACCGCCAAATATTTTAGAAGATGTTTATAATATTTTATCTTCTTATGCAAACATACCAGTTAATAAATTGTTACTTGGGGTTGAGCCAATAAAAAGTAGCACAATAAAGAAATATTATACACTTAATCCAAATCTAAAAATTATAAATGCCTATGGTCCAACAGAATGTACCATCTGCTCAACTGCCGTTCTTTTAGATAACAATATTTTAAAAGAATACAAAATTATACCTATTGGAAAGCCATTACATAATTTGCAAATTTTTATATTAGATAAAAATAGACAACCTGTTCCTATTGGAGTTCCTGGCGAAATATATATTGCAGGAGACAATATTGCAAGAGGATACCTAAATAATAAAGAATTAACTGATAAAAACTTTGTATCTATTCCTAATTTAGATTGTAAACTTGCATATAAAACCGGAGATTTAGCAAAATGGAATAATGACGGGCTAATCAGTTTTATTGGTAGAAATGATTATCAAGTAAAAATTAATGGTCATAGAATTGAACTTGGAGAAATTGAAGCCTGTGTTTATCTTTACCCTAATATTGATAAAACACTCGTACAACTTGATAAAAATAATAAACTTATTTGCTACTTTTCTTCTAGTAAACAAATAAATGTAAATGACTTAAAAGCTTTTATGCAAAGAAAACTACCACTATATTTTATACCAAATTTCTTTGTTCAAGTAGAGAAGTTTAAATTAACTGCAAATGGTAAAATAGATAGAAAAGCTTTAAGTAAAGTAAAAGTTGATACTCGGAAATACTTATGAAGAGCCAACAACTCCTTACCAAAAAAGTCTTGCCGAAGCTTTCCAAACAGTTTTAGGTATAGATAGAGTTGGAATAACAGACAACTTCTTTGAACTTGGTGGAGATTCTTTACTTGCTATAAAATTACAGATAGAAGCATTTAATAAAGGATTAGATTTATCTTATAAAGATATTTTTAAATACCCTACAATCAAGCAATTATCTGAAAATGTTTCATCTGCCGATTCTAAAGATGATGATTTTAAAGATGATTACGATTATACTGAAATAAATGAATTATTAAAAAACAATGTATTTAATAGTAAGGAAAAATTATCTAAAAATAAATTTAAAAATGTTTTATTAACTGGCTCAACAGGATATTTAGGAAGCCATATATTAGATGCTTTACTTAAGAGTACAAAATGTAATGTTTATTGCTTAATTCGTGCAAAAGATAATAATGACCCTCAAATAAGACTTTTAAATACTTTGCGTTTCTACTTTGGCAATAAATATGATAGACAAATCTTTAATAGAATTATTGTTATTGAAGGTGATATTAAGGAAGACCAACTTGGCTTAAATGATTTATATTATGAAGAACTTGGAAATACTATAGATGTAGTTATAAATTCAGCTGCAATTGTTAAACATTATGGTAATTTAGATACTTTTAATGCAACTAATATTCAAGGAGCTAAAAATATTATAAGATTTTGTAGTGCTTATAACTGTAAATTATATCATTTGTCAACCCTAAGTGTTTCTGGTAATATTTTTGAAACAGATAGCTATAAAGTTGCTGACCTTTCTTCAGATATAATCTTTAATGAACAAAGCCTTTATATTGGTCAGGATTTATCAAATGTGTATATATATACTAAATTTATTGCAGAAAGATTAATTTTAGAAAATATACTAAATGGTACAATAGATGCAAAAATAATAAGATTAGGAAACATTACTAATAGGTATTCTGATGGAATATTCCAGATTAATGTTTCTGAGAATGCATTTTTAAATAGAATAAATTCATTCTTACATATAGGATGTATTCCGGATTATTTGGCAGATAGATATATGGAGTTTTCTCCTGTTGACTTTTGTGCAGAAGCTATAGTAAAATTAGTATGTTATAATAATAATTTTACTATCTATCATGTTTATAACAATAACCATATTACTTTTAGAGAGCTATTATCAATTTTAGCAACACTAAAAGTTGATATGAAAATTGTAGATAAAGAAACTTTCAACAGAAGAATCAATACTTTATCTAAAGATGATAAATCTAGAAATATTCTTTCTGGAATTATAAATGATTTTGACGGAAATAAAGATTTAATATATAATTCAAATATTAAATTGCAAAATAATTCTACAAATAAAATACTAAAAAACCTTTCATTTAAATGGCCAAAAGTAAATGAAAAGTATATGAAAAAATACGTTATATATTTAAAATCCATTGGATATATAAAATAAAAAATACGGAGGATAAATTTATGAATACTACTGCTTTTATTAGCTTATTTATTACTACTATTTCAATTTTAGCACTTTTTAATGTTATATACAAAACTAAATCTAACTCACAAATTAAACATGCATTCTTTTTTACAATTATTTGCTTACTTATTTGTTGTATAGGACTAATACTGCAAATCATTTTTTGCAGTATTAGCGATATACCACCAATATATTTTGATTACTTTGTATATATTGGATCATGTTTTTTGCCTGTAGCTTTCTTTTTTACTAGTATTATTTTTGCAAAAACAAAAATAAACTTTACAAAACGATATTTGATACTATTCATTATTCCTATATTATCTTTATTAATGCTATGGACTAATGATTATCATCACTTATTCTTTGTTCAATACTCTACAAACATAGCTGACGGCATTGTAGGCCCATATTTCTATGTAAATTCTATCTATTCATATGGTTTAATTGCTTTTAGTATATTTAATTTAATTAAATATACTGCAAAAAACTCAAGTTTTTTCTCTAAGCAATCTTTACTAATATGTTTAGGAAGTATTATTCCTTTAATAATTAATGTGCTTGGAACTTTTAACATTTTACCAATGTCAATTTATGTCACACCAATTTCTTTTGCAATAGCTGTATTGTTTTTCGCTTTTGCTATATTTAAATTTGGTCTAATTAAAACAACACCTATTGCTCTTCAAAAAATTGTAGATAGAATGTCTGATAGCTATATAGTTTTAAATGAGGATATGCAAATAACAGATTTTAATAAAACTTTTTTAGACACATTTTCTGTTTCTAGTTCTGAAATTAGAAATATAAATATTGTAGATTTGTTGAAAAAATATAATGCATTTGATATTGATATAGAATCATTTATTGCTGCTGTTAATAGGACTAAAATGGATGATTCTACTATTACAACAGAAAAGCATTGGGAATCAATTAATAAATATTTTCATATTGAAATTAATAGTATTAAAAACAATAATAATCTCTTAGGAACTCTTATTTTATTCAAAGATGTAACTCAGCATAATTTAGACATGCAAACTATTAAAGAAAACCAAGAAATTCTTATTGAGAAAGAGCGTTTAGCATCACTTGGTCAAATGATTGGTGGTATAGCACACAATTTAAAAACTCCAATAATGTCCATTTCTGGTGCAGCTGAAGGAATATCTGATTTAGTAAATGAATATAGGCAATCTGCTGGCGACCCAGATGTTACTGTAGAAGACCACCATGAAATTGCAAATGATATGGATGAGTGGATTGAAAAAATACGTACTCACTTAGCTTATATGTCTGATATTATTACTGCTGTTAAAGGACAAGCTGTAGCCTTTTCAGATAATATGTTTAATGGATTTACTGTTGGAGAACTTGTAAAACATGTAGATATATTAATGAAACATGAATTGAAAAATGCCTTAGTAACTCTAAATACCTCTGTTAATTTAGATGCAGATACCTCTGTTAATGGAAATATTAATAGTTTAGTTCAGGTTATTAATAATATCATTTCAAATGCAATACAAGCATATAATGGTGAACCTAATAAAGAAATAAACTTTACATTATCTAAAGAAAGAAATAACTTACTTATAAGTATTCAGGATTTTGCAGGAGGCTTACCTGAAAATGTACAAGAAAAATTATTTAAAGAAATGATTACAACAAAAGGTAAAAACGGAACTGGTCTTGGACTATTTATGTCTTACTCAAATATAAAAGCTCACTTCAATGGAAATATGACTTATAAAACACAAAAAGGAGAAGGCACTACCTTCTACATAGAAATACCTTTAGCTGCATAAAATCTATATTTATAAAGGCAGGGAATTTTTCCCTGCCTCATTTTTATAATATCATTAATCTTTTTATAACTTTATCTTTTGGAGTAAATACCATATATTTTATGTGGTACTTTTGTAAAGGATTAAAGAATACATCTAACAATAAAATATCTTTTATTCTAAACTTAATCCCCTTTTTTTGTAAATAATCACAAGTAAATAATTTACATGCAATACATTTTGCATCACAAGTATAATTTTCTTTATTTAAATATTCACACAAAACTAACTTAGTTAAAGGGCCCAAACATTTAATTCTAAAATGATGACAGCATCCGGTAGTAGATGAAGTATTTCTTTTTTCTCCACATTTATTATTTTCAAAGTCACACAAATTTTTCCCATAAAAGAAACTATCTAAATAATCACATACTGTATCATAAATATAGTTATATCTCTCATATCTAGTATTATAAAAAATAGCGTTAATTGCTGAAATAAAATCATTTTGTTGTTGATTATTTTCATCATAGTTTATTATATATCCTAGTAGTATTTTTGATTCTTCTATTCTTCCAATTTTTACTTTACTCTTTGATATCATATTTCTTATAAAAAGTAATTTTTTTAATATTCTTTTATATTGTTTTCTATCTAAATTATCAAAATTAATTTTTATTAGAAAAATGTTTTTCTTCAATACATTACTGAAATTTAAATTTTCAATATCCATAGCCTCTGTTGGCAAATTATTAGTATTATTAACTATTTCTAAATAATAATTGTTATCCAATTCAACAATTGTTTTCAATCTTATCAGTTCCTTTCACAAAATTTTTAATGATGAGGTCTGAAAAAAAATCCAGACCTCATTGGGGTACTACTAATTCTTGTTGTGATAGAGCTGGCCATCGTTTGTCTTATCATTGTTGATACGGTAATCCCCATCACCAGTGACATAGCCAATACGTCTGCCATTTCCGTCGTAGACGACTCCATTTTTGGAATATCCACCAGGATAATCATTACGGAAATCCTGACTGTCCTTCCATGCCATGATAGCACCCTCCTTTCAAATTATTGAGTAAATGTTTACCCGTAATATTATATTACCATAGAAATCCATAAAATGCAACTCTAGAGGTGTTTGTCTGATCTTTTCTTTGTCTTTTTTTGTCGAATTTGTATCGTAATAATTGACTTTTTCTTTCTTTTATTATAAAATTTTAAAAAAACAAAGTTTTCTTCTTTAAAGTATCTTTTTAGGAAACTTTAGGTAGGTGATTAATTTGTATGACATTACTAATGTTAATTTAGGGGAAATTTTAAGAAAACAAAGGAAACTAAAACATCTAAGTTTAGAATATATTGGTGACCATATTTACAAAACTAAAGCTACTATTTCTAAATATGAGAAAGGAGAGATTGTTCCTGATTTTGTTACAGTATTAGAATTATGCAATGTCTTAGATATAGATATTTCCAAGTTGGCTCCATCTATTACTGGAATTTATACATCTAAACTGCCCTTTAATACTGATACATTATATTTATATTATCTAACATCCAATAAATTAATTTCATCAACTATCAAATTTGATTTAGGAACAGGTAATATTTACTCAGCACATTTTTATAATGGCATAAAAAACACCTCTTACAATCCAGCATACTACTATGAAGGAACAGTTGAGTGTTCACCAACTATAGCATACATGAATTTTAGAAATATAAGTTTTGATAAAATGAAGTTAGAGCAAGTTCAAATAATAATCAATATGCCTCTATCTAATCCATCAAACTATTTCAATTGTTTTATAACAGGCTTAACTCCAAACTTTCTCCCTATTGTTAAAAGAGGGTTAATTACCACTACGCCTTTAGATCTTTCTACAATTGATATTAAAAAATTAAAAATTTCAAAAGAAGAATTGCAAAAGATCTCAAGTGATAATGCATGGATATTAGATACTAAAATATATGATGAATTCTTCTACAATGAATAAAAAAGCCACCAACAATGACTATGCATTATTGGTGGCTTTATTTTTAATTATTATCATCATCAAATGCTCCAAATAGTTCGTCAAATTTTGCTTCTAATTCTTTTTGTATATCATATGTTTCCTCTTCTTGTTTTGCTGGTTGCTCTTTTACCTCAGCTTTTGGTATATCTGTAGTTTTTTCTTTTTTTGGAGTTTCTTCTTGGAATAAGTCATCTAAAGATTCTATTGTCTCTGGCTCTTTAGTTTTATCTCCTTCTTTTTCCTCTACATAAGGATTATATGGATTATATTTTCTCCATGTTCCTCTTTCTACATCTTCTCTCGCATTATGGTTTACTGCATATTGTTTTACTAAATTTGCTGTATTATATTTAAAGTAGTAATATTTCTGTGCTTTTATTGGTTTTAGTCCTTTTTCAAATATAATACACATATCATTATCTAAACGTCTTAATTCGTCTGGTGTCATCAATGCTCTTGCCATAATTTGGTCAGATTTATTATAACCTTGTCTAGACATATTTTTGTCTCTGCTTACAGACCAGCTGTCTCTTGAAACTGTCTTTTCACCAAGTTCTTTAGAAAAATATTCTACTGTTTTTTGTGAGTTACTTCCTAAGAATACTGTTGTATCACAGTTACCAATAATTGTTTCATGAGATTTTTCATATACTGCTTCCAACTGATCTAAGTTTTGTAATATAACACTAAATGAAATTTTTCTACTTCTTGATGTAGATATTTTTTTATCAAAGTCTGGAATTTTACCAATGTTTGCAAACTCATCTAATATAAAATATGTTGGTTGTGGTAATGCTCCACCTTGTTTATCTGCAAAATCATATAAATGTTGTATCATTTGTGAGAAGAATATTGTAAGTAAGAAGTCATATGCTGTATGAGTATCTGATGAAATAACAAATACTGCTGTCTTTTTACTTCCTATATCTTCAAAATTAATTGTATTTGTTGATGTTAACTCTGCAATCTCTTTTGAATCAAACTTTCCAAGTTTTGATTGAAGTGTACTTAAAATAGATCCATATGTTTTTTCTGGTGCAATTTCAATAGATTTATAATTCATTCTTGCTGGATGATCATATGGAAGTTGATTCATTAATTCTGTAAGTAGGTTTCCCCCTCCATTGCTATTAGCTGCTCTTACTAGTTCTGCACAGCTTGCTAAGTTTTGTTCTTCTTCTGGTCTTGTTGCTAATAAATAATATATTAATGCTTTTAATAGCATCTCTGCCATGTCGTCCCAGTATGGATCAGAGTTACTGCCTTCTGTTTTTTGTCCCTTTACTATTGTATTTGCAATAACATCAACATCTATTTCACTTTCAATATGCATTAATGGGTTATATCCATCACTTTTCTTTGGGTTTACTAAGTTTAATACTTTTATATCATAACCTTTTGCTTGTAAATACCCTGCTGTTTTATCGTATAATTCTCCTTTTGGATCTGTAAATACATAAGACCCCAGTAATTGATATGCATTTGGTATAACATATGATGCAGATTTACCAGAACCAGAACCGTCCAACAATTAAAACATTTACATTTCCTCTTTTATCTACTGGTAAATAGTTTTTTTCTGCTAATAATATTCCTTTTTTAGGACTTAATATTTGATATTGCTCTCCTCCTGTTGCCCAGTCACTTGAACCATGCTCAATATCTGTATATTCATTTTTAGGAAAAGATTTCATTATTCCAATTCCTGCTAAAATAAATAAAGCAACAGCTAAATATAATTCTCCTTTTCCAAAAGTTGATATATATTCAGAACTAAATGCTTTATTTAAGTTTCCACCTATATCACTAATATTAGTAAAAAATAAATCAATAGCACTTTCTCCGGTTACTTTTGAATCGATCTTGCTAACAGTTCCAGGCGCAATTAATACTATGGATAATGCTATCCATAGTACCGCTACTACTATAAAAATTGCTTTTCCTTTTTTTAGTGCATGCTTAATTTTATACATATATCATCACCTTTTCTTTTGTAGGTTTTATTAGTCTCTTAAGCCTTTATCTGTTTGTTCAGCTTCTCTTTCTTTATTATCATAAGCCTTAATAACTAAGTAATCTTCATTTTTTGCTTTTTCTGCAGATACCAATCTTTTTATTACTGGTTCTCCAGTTTTTCTATCCTTACGTAATTCTAATTTTGACATAATTATATATCCTCCTTATTCTTCAATAACAGGGCTTCCCCCTAATAACATAAAGTCATCATCTTCCCCTTGTCTTACTTCAAAGGCAAAATAACTTTTATATGGTCTTAATTTGCACTTACCTTTTACCTCATTTGTTTCTTCATCAAAATATAAGACTGGTTTGACTTCTTCTGTTGTTTCTGGATCTATTATTGATATAGGTCTTTTTAAGTTTGGTGTATATGTGAATTCTTTAAACTCCGTTTCTTGTTCAGAATACATTGTTTTAAAATGAAATGGTAATGGTTCTCTAGAAATTAATACTTTATTTCCTTCTAGCACACCATTGTTTATTACAACCTTTTCTTTCCCAAAAGAGAAAATAGCTAATCTATTTCCTTCTGGTCTAGGTTCATTCACATAAAAAGTTTTTTTTGTTTTTTCCCCTACCAATTCTTCTGTAAAATCAAGTCTTTCAATAGTAAATTTAGGTCCCTTTTTTGCCATTTCTTTATCTGTCTTGTTTACCTCATATATTACTGTTTTTACTCCTTGTGGATCTGTTATACTAAAATGTTTTCCTCTAACTATTTGTTCCATGTATTAAAGCACCTCATTTCTATATTTTAATGCCCCTTGTCTTTTGTGCGTTCCTTTTTCTATTATACCGCACATTTTAATTTATGTCAACTTTTTGGCATTTTTTAACTTCTTGGATTAAAATTTGATACCTGTTTTAATTTTTCAAACAGTTCTTTTTCTTTCTCTGTTAATTCTTTGGGCACAACTGTTTTTACATTTGCAACTAAGTCTCCTCTTCCGCCTTGTCCATCTTTATATCCTTGACCTGATATTCTTATTTTTTCTCCACTTTGTGTACCTGCTGGTACATATATTCCTACAGTATCCTCAATAGAATTTACATTAACCTTTTTTCCAAGTGCAGCTTCCCATGGAGAAATATAAAGATCTGTTACTATGTCACATCCATCTAGTTTAAATTTTTTATTATTTAAAATATTGACTCTAATAAATAAATCACCATTTTTTCCACCGTCTGTTCCTGCTTTTCCTTGACCTGTTAATCTTATTTTTTCTCCATTTCTAATACCTGCAGGAATTTTTACATTAAATGTTTTCATTTTTCCATTAACTGCTCTTAAAGATATTTTCTTTTCTAGCCCAAAGTATGCATCTTCTAATTTAACATTAATTTCTGTTTCAACATTTTCACCTTTAATTGGTATTTTTCTATATACTTTACTTTCAGTTTGTACTTCTTGATTTTGTCCGAAAAATAATGATTTAAATTCTGAGACTATATTACTGTTGTTATTTCTGCTTGCTTTTCTTTGCTGACTTTTTATCTTTTTTCCTACTTTTGCATTCCATTGTCTATCATATTTTTTTCTTGTAACTGTTCCAGATAGAATTTTATATGCCTCATTTATGTCTTTGAATCTTTCTTCTGCATTTTTTGTTTGCTTATTTACATCTGGGTGGTACTTTTTTGCTTGTTCTCTAAATGCTATTTTTATTTCATCAATACTAACTTTATTCGTATCTAAACCTAATATTTTATAGTAATCTTTAAAAATCATTTCAACATCCTCCAATAAATGGAAATTTAACCTACCATGTATTATAGCATATTTTTATACTATCTTTCAACTTTTTTTTGCATTTTTATTGGATTTGTTGCTGTTCAGCCAATCGACAAATTTCGACATTTTTTTATTTTTTAACTTTTTGTTTCTTTTTTGTTGCTTTTTTTCGAATTTACCAATATAATAGTATAAATTACTGGAGGTGCATTTTTATATGAGAAAATATAATCATGAAAATGATGACGCAAAATATAAAATTATTGCAGTTGATGATGAATCTGGAATTTTAGATTCTCTTAATGTATTTTTAACAAAATCTGGTTATCATTTTGTTGGAATAACTGATCCAATAGAAGCAATAGAACGAGTAAGAAATGAGCATTTTGATTTAATGCTTTTAGACTTCATAATGACACCTATTCATGGTGATAGAGTAGTAGAAGAAATTAGAAAATTCAACACTGACTTATACATTTTGCTTCTTACTGGTCACAAAGATTTAGCTCCACCACTTGAAACCATTAGACGTTTAGATATTCAAGGATATTGTGAGAAAAGTGATAAATTTGACCAATTATTGTTATTAATTGAATCTGGTATAAAAGCTATTTCTCAAATGCAAGAAATAAAAGCAATAAATGAAAAACTAACAGCAACATATGCCGAACTTGAAAAAGCTTATTTAGAAAGTATTGAAACTTTAAGATACACTGTTGAAGCAAAAGATTCATATACAAGAGGACACTCTGACCGTGTTTCTGAATATTCTTACTTAATAGGGCAACATTTGGGATTACCTGAAGAAGAATTAAAGAAATTAAAACTAGGTGGATTATTCCACGATATTGGAAAAATTGGTGTTCCTGATAGTATCTTATTAAAAACAGACAAACTTACTGATGATGAGTATTCTGAAATAAAAAATCACCCAGCAATTGGCGCACATATTTTATCAAATGCTACTATGTTTAAAGATATTATTCCGATTGTAAAACACCATCACGAACGTTTTGATGGTCATGGATACCCTAGTAAACTTGCAGGAGAAGATATTCCTTATCTTGCTAGAATCACTGCAGTTGCAGATACTTTTGATGCAATGACATCACAGAGAGCTTACCGTGACCCACTTCCACTTGATGTTGTAAAAGCTGAATTTGAGAAAAATAAAGGAACACAATTTGACCCACAAATTGCAGAAGTGTTCTTACAAATTTTAAATAACAATTATGATGAAATAGAAAAAATACAAAATAAAAAATAAAACATTATGTTAAAATTTTATAAGCGAGTTAAAAGAAATGATTGTATTAAAAATGAGCCTGAATGAAAAAGGCTCATTTTTTAATATTACAATTTCTTTTTGAACGTTATGAACAGGAAACACATAAAAATTATATTCATTTTTATGTGCATTATATTTATTCTATTCCCAAATACTCATTATATGTGCACTCTCTATCAATTACTTTATCTTGTTTAATGTCAATAATTCTGTCTGCAACTGTTTGCATTAATTGATGGTCATGTGATGCAAAAAGCATATTTCCTTTAAATTTTTTCATTCCTTCGTTTAGGGCTGTTATGCTTTCCATATCCAAATGGTTAGTAGGTTGGTCAAATATCAAGAAATTTGCACCAGATAACATTAATTTAGATAATACGCATCTTACTTTTTCTCCTCCAGATAGCACTTTTATATTTTTTAGTGCCTCATCACCAGAGAATAACATTCTTCCTAAAAATCCTCTTACATATGTTTCATCTGGGTCTTTAGAATACCACCTTAACCAATCTACCAATGATTCATCTCTTGGGAAAAGATAACTGTTATCCTTTGGGAAATAATCGTGTGTAATAGTTTGTCCCCAAACTACTTCTCCTTCATCAGGTTCCACTTCTCCTGCAATTATTTGGAATAATAAAGTTATAGCATTTTCGTTATCAGATAGAAATGCTATTTTATTATCTGCTTTCACTGTAAAAGATATATTATTTAGTATTTTTTCTCCATTTACCGTCTTAGAAATATTTTTTAATGTTAATATTTCTTTTCCTGGCTCTCTATCTGGCTTAAAGTCTATATATGGGTATCTTCTGCTTGATGCTTTTATTTCTTCTAGTTCTATTTTTTCTAATGATTTTTTTCTAGAAGTTGCTTGTTTTGATTTAGAAGCATTTGCACTAAATCTTGCAATAAATTCTTGTAATTCTTTAATTTTTTCTTCTTTTTTCTTATTAGCTTCTTTAGCTTGTTTTAAAGCTAATTGGCTTGATTCGTACCAGAAATCATAGTTTCCTGGATATATCTTTATTCTACCAAAGTCAACATCTGCAATATGTGTGCAAACTTTGTTCAAGAAATATCTATCATGTGATACTACTATAACAGTGTTTTCAAAATTTATTAAAAATTCTTGTAACCATTCTATACTTTTTAAATCCAAGTCATTAGTAGGTTCGTCTAGTAGCAAAACATCTGGATTTCCAAATAAGCTTTGAGCAAGCAAAACCTTTACTTTATCTTTTGCTTCAATTTCACTCATTAATTTATAATGTTTTTCTCCAGATATTCCTAAATTATTTAAAAGTGTTGCACCATCAGTTTCTGCATTCCATCCATCTAATTCTGCAAATCTTTCTTCTAATTTTGCAGCTTTCATACCATCTTCTTCAGAAAAATCTGGTTTTGCATATATTGCTTCTTTTTCTTTCATTATGTTATATAATTCTTTATTTCCCATAATGACTGTATCCATTACTGTATAATTTTCATAAGCAAAGTGGTCTTGTTTCAGTGTTGATAATCTTTTACCTTTTTCTATAGAAATTTCACCTTTTGAAGGTTCTATTTCCCCAGACAATATTTTTAAAAAAGTTGATTTACCAGCTCCATTTGCCCCAATTAAGCCATAACAATTACCCTTGGTAAATTTTATATTTACATCTTCAAATAAAACTCTTTTTCCAAATCTTAATGTTACTCCAATTGCGTTTATCATATGCCCCTCCTATAATTTTACAAACTTATATTATTATATAGTGATTTTTTAGGTTAGTCAAGGGGCACTGTCCCCTTATAATTCTTATTTTTGAATCTTTTCTGCCTCTTCTGTCGTCAAATATTCACATTCTACCATTCTATTTATTACCTGCCTTTGTCTTTGAGTTGCCAATTCAAAATTATTTGTTGGTGCATATACAGATGGTGCATTTGGTATTCCTGCAAGTAATGTACTTTCATAATCTGTCATATCAATTGGGTCTTTATCAAAATATCCTTGGCTCGCATCTCCTACGCAATAATATCCATCTCCAAAATAACTAGTATTTACATATAATTCAAATATTTCTTCTTTACTGCATTCTTTTTCTATTTTTAAAGCCATAAATGTTTCTGCAATTTTTCTTGTTAATTTTCTATTCTGTGTAAAATATATATTCTTTGCAAGTTGTTGTGTAATTGTGCTGCCTCCCTCTCTCAATTCCCACATTCTAATGTCATTTATTATTGCTCTTGTAATTCCATATATGTCTACTCCATTATGTTTATAAAATCTATGGTCTTCTACCGCAATTACAGCTTCTATATAAGTCTTTGGAAGGTTTTCAAATGTTGTATAATTTTTCTTTGATTTTATTTGCTCTATTTTCACATCAATTGGTGTTTCTGCTAATACTTTTTTATACATACCATAGCCAATTGCTGTATATATACCTACCACTACAATTAATGTTAATATTATAAGCAAAATTAGTTTTTTAACTATTTTCATCTAAACTCCTTATTTTTATGTATTTTCTTTATACCATAATACCTTATTTTCTACACAATTTGCAATACTAAAACAAAAAATATCCAGTGTTTACTGGATATTTTTTATGGTTTCTTTTAACTCTTTTCCTGGTTTAAATATTGGTTCATTACATGCTGGTATAATAATTTCTTCACGAGTTCGAGGATTGAATCCTTTTCTTGACGCCCTTTTGGCTACTTCAAACACACCAAAATCTACGAATTTTACCTTTCCTCCATTTACTAGTTCTTCTGTTATACAATCTAGCATTGTATCAAGAAATGTTCCAGTAACTTTAAAAGATACATTTAATTTTTTTGCCATTATTCTTGTTAATTCGAGTTTATTCATCAAAATCCCCCTTTCCTAGACAATAAAATTATCAATCAATTTTTATCAAAAGTGTAATTTAATGTCAATTTAAAATTCTTAAAATAACTCTAGTAGTAAATAAAAGCGACTTTAGATGAATTTTATAAAATAAGGAAAAAAAGATAAAATACCGGATAAAGAAACTAACTCTTAAAAATGATTAATTCGTTAAAAGATGATATTAATGAGGTATATATTATGCTAATATAAAATAATTAAGTTGTTTTATATAGACCAATAGAAAAATTTAAGATGAATAAAAGCTAAAAAATGTCGAAAAATGTAAATAAATGTCAATGAGTTTTTTAGAAATTTTTTTACATTTATTGACACAAAAAAATTCAAAATGATAATATGTAGAAATGTAGAGATACTCAATTTTATAAAAATGAATTATCTCTATAAATAAAAAAAGGAGGGAAAAATTATTATGCGAAAAAATTTTTTTACCAAATTATTCATTATTTTACTATTTTGCATTATAATATTGACAATTTTATTTACATCTAATGTTCAAGCAACAAGTACAGTTGTAGCACCCAATATAAAATCTGATGAAACAAATTTAAATTTTTTTGAGGGAACACCTGTAACAAATATTGAAAATTTAGAAACAGAAGAAACGCTTTCAATGTATGATGTAAAAACAGGGGAAACTACAGTGATTCCTATAGACAGCAGCCCCGAAATAAGTAGCATAGAAGGATATATTCCATTTGCATTTAAAAGATTTTCTCAACTAAGAAATACTAATAGCAATTACTCTTTAATTTCAGATACATCCGGCTCTTATTATACCCCAATTTGTCGTATAAAGTGGTATGTTTCTTCAACAGAAGAAGGGTGTGGTACTGGTATTTTGGTAGGGAAAAATCTTCTTCTTACCAATGCGCATTGTGTCTTTAATATGAATAGAAATGATACTCCTCATTCTAACTGGGCAGTTTATCCAGGATATATGAATCATTCGTCTTTTAAAAATCTTTCTGCAGGTTGGTCTAGAGTTTATTACCCAACTAATTGGTTTGTTAGTCATGCAGCTGAGGATGATTGGTGTATTTGTGAGCTTGGAGATAGCATTGGGTCTGTTGCTGGTTATTTTGGTTTGGATGTATATAGTTCTTCAGGTCTTTTAAAAACAACTGTCAACTGCTATGGATATCCTGTTTCTGTACCTGTTGATGGTGTAGAAACCAATACCCAAGGTGAGTTGATGTTCTACACTACAGGTAGAATTTTGTCAGTTGCGGATGGCTGGTTTGATGGAAATTTCACTGTCTCAGAGGGTATGAGTGGTGGACCGATAATAGAACCTTCTAGACCTTCTCGAGTTGTTGGTCTAAACAGAGGTTTTACTTCTACAGCTGGAATAGGAACACGTATTACTTCTACAATTTTAAATAAAGTTAACGAACTTCGTGGAAATAGTTAAGATATTTTGAAAAAAACACTTTTCAAAACTTGAAAAGTGTTTTTATTAACATTAAAGTTAACCCCAACACACCTGGGGACTCGGGGAACTTATAGTTTTGCACAAAGTAGCAAAAATACCCCAAAAACATAATATAATATTTAAAGTTTGACGACTTAAATTAATAGTCTATCTAATTAAACACTAAATATTAATTATTTGTGTAAAAAGTTTTAAAATAAACCTTCTTATGATAAAATAAAATTGTCATGTTGATATTATATAATAAAAATAAAAATTTTATATGAAATATTTATTGAATTAATGATTTAAGAAAATTTAAAATATTTTAATTGAAAATAGAAAAATTGTAAATAAAGATAGGTGGTGAAATAGATGTCTAATAATAGAAAAATAATTTAATAAAGAAAGTTTATAATATAATTTTATAAAAAATAGAAGGAGTGGATATTGTGAAAAAATTTAAATATATATTTTTTTTAGTTCCAATACTTATAGTACTTATTGCAATTGTAGCATTTAATCTGAAGTCAAATCAAACATCAGATGATGCACGTTGGGTGTATGTAAATAATGACAACGTAGAGTTAGGTAGTGGAGTAGTTCCTACATGGGAGTATCGTAGTATTACTGGGAAATATAATAGTTTGGAGTTTTTAGGAAATGAATACTTTTCATTTAGCACACAAATTGGAAGTGACAAAATAGGCGAAAACTTAGGAACAGCAATTTTAAGTGGATATGATGACCGAAACCAAATAGAACATAATATAAATAGCACCATTTATAAAATAAAAGACATTCCTGAAAAATACATTGTTGCAGTACAATTTGAAAATGATAATAATTATTATGAATATATTAATTTTTATTATCAACCTGAAACTCTTGGAGAACTTATAGAAGATTTAAACATGAAAGAAACCATAGTTTTTGGTTCGGTATTATATGAATATTCATATATAGATAGTCAAAATAATTATCACAAAGAGGATATTGAATTTTCAGATGTAAATGATGAAATTATTTGGCAGATGTTATTTGATGATTTAAATGTTAAAACTGAAAATAATAATTTGAAACCACATAAGTGCATTATGACAATTAGTGCAAAACTATCGGATTATAGAAATATGAGTTTCGATTTAGCTGAAGATGGGTATATTACTACAAAATTATTTGTAAGCGACAAAACATTTTATATTGGTGAAGACAAAGTAAAGAAATTTTTAAATTATGTCTTAGAAAATTATCAAGGATATAAGACTGTATATGTTTATGAAAATAATGAGGAAAATAAAAATGAAAATAAAGTTACGAATGAGGAAATTGTAGTAGTGGAAAATAAAATGGAAGGGTAAACAAGGAACCTCTTTCAAAAGAAAGAGGTTCCTTGTTTTATGTGGTTTAATCGTTATTGGTGCACCATCAGAGACTCGAACTCTGGACCCACTGATTAAGAGTCAGTTGCTCTACCAACTGAGCTAATGGTGCGTTTTTAGCACTTTTTTATTATAATATTTATTTATTGATTTGTCAATTAAAATAAAAGAAATTTATGTGTTTTCAAATTTGAAAATATTCACCCAATCTCGTTGGGCTACTGTAATTTTAATATGAATTTTTGCCAATGTAGGGGTCGCCGCCCACGGCGACCCGCAATAATAATTGACATAAATTTATATTAAAATAAAATATATAATCCCCGACGAGATTGGGCGGATGTGTTCAATTTTTTGATTTCAGTAAGCTACAATTTATTTTATGCTGCATCGTCTATTGTTTCTTCAGGTGTTGTTGGAGTCTCAGGTTTTTCTGGTTTTGTTGGTTCTTCCGGTTCCGTCGGTGTTTCTGGTTTTTCAGGAGTTTCTGGAGTTGTTGGCTCAGATGGAGCAACAGTTGGAACCGATGGTTGTGTTTGTCCTGTCTTCTTTGTTCCTCTTGTTATATACTTATTCATAGCGCTATATGTATCTGTTGATAATACACTTCTTGATATTTCATTACCATTTTGTTTAAGGATTTTATAAGTAATACTCTTGCATCCTTTTTGTCCACCTTGAGTCACTTTTTCTGTTCCACTTGCTAAACTAGAATCATTCTCATAAATCACTTCATATGGTATGTAACTTAAAATTGTTGTTGAAATTTCTATTTCATATTCATTTTCTTCTTTTATTCCATAAATATTAACTGTTACTATCCCACTTTGCATGTAACTTTCAATTTTTACTGGATAATTTCTTGTATTTTTAAACCTAAAATCCAAATTTCCATATACAACAGTTGCATCTTTTCCTGCTCCAAGATATGATGTTAAAAATGCATGATTATGTCTTTCTACTATTTCTAAATTTGCATATACTACTGCATCATATAATGTTGAAGAAATTTGGCAAATTCCGCCTCCAATCATTTGAACAACTTTTCCACCAGCATATCCTGCTGCATCTTTGTATCCAGCTTTTGCTGTTCTTTTTCCTAAAGTTTTATTATATGAAAATGTCTCTCCTGGCATAACTACTACACCATTAATTTTATTTACTGCTACTTGTAAATTTGTTGTTCTCGTTAAATTGGTTGCATCATATCTTGTTGCACATGTTGAAAGTTTATCTGGAAAAGCTTCTGTTCCAATGTCTTTTGTTGTTTTTGTAGGCTTTGTAATTATTAGTGGTATTACATATTCATCTTTTTCTTCTTTTAAAATTTCTTTTGCCTCTTCTAAATTAAAATCTATTCCCGTTACTTCTGAATAAACTTTAAAAGGATTGGTTGTATAGTAGGCATCCTGCACCTCTGCATGTACTTCTTCATAAATTTGATCTATATTAATATCCTTTGGTTCAGCTAAATATGTTGCAATTTTTATATCTTCTGCACAGTTTAAATTAGTTTTTTGTATTATTTTATTTTTTAGTTCATCTTCATTTATTGTATTTCCTTTTTTCCCTCTAGTTATAATAAGTTCTTCATCTTCTATACAATATGTTGTTTCAGTAACTGGCTCTGGTACTTTGTCCTTTATATCTTTAACTATATTATTTAATAATTCTTCATTATATTCAATTTTTAAATCAATGTCAGTACCAAATATTTTACTTTTTAATATTTCAAAATTGTTTACAAAAATATTTTTTCTTCTTCCAACTTTATATGCCTCATTTACTGCATTTTCCACATCATAAATTATTTCTATTTGAGATAATAGTATCGTTTGCTCTTCACTATCTACATATATTTTTACCTCATTATTTACTTGTTCATCTACTTTCTTCATTATTAATACTTTTGCTTCTTCTTTGCTTAATCCTTGAACATTCACTCCATCTATAGTTATACCAGCCATGATGTTTTCACTATTTGCATTTACCAGTGCAAATCCTGTTGATAAAACAAGTAATACAATTAATATTATTGCAATTATTATCAAAATTTTCTTGTAATCTTTCTTATTGCTAAATTCATCTAAGTGTTTTGCTACTTCCTTTTTTGGTTTTAATTCTTTTATTACTTCTTCATTTGTTTCATTTCCCATTTCTTTTGATTCCTTTATATTTTCCATTTTTTCTCCTCAAATGTATTATTTTTTGTCTTATTTTATCATAAATAGTTTTTTTTTACAATGTAATTATATGTTTTTTTATCCAATTTATTCCTTATAAATATTTACTTATATATCATACAAATGAAATAATAAAAAATTTTTTAAAAAAATATTTTAATTATTGGTTCTCCCAAAACTTTTGAAATTTTTTCCATTACATATCTTGAAGGATTTTGTCTTGACCCCCTTTCCAAATGGCAGATATATCCCATTGAAACCCCTGATAGTTCTGACAATTCTTGAATTGTTAATTTTTTTGATTTTCTAATTTCCCTTAAATTATTTACATACATATTACCGCCTCCATTGTCTTTATAGCAACAATAATATCACTTACCTTTTTGACAAGTCAATACTTTTTTCAAAAAACATCTTTACTAGTAGACAATTTTTTTATATAATAGTGTAAAATTAAAAAATGAGGTGCTATTATGATTGGTGATATGATTGGAAAAATTAGAAAAGAAAAGGGAATGACTAAAACAGAACTTGCAAAATTAACAGGTATTAATATTGGTCATTTAACACACATCGAAAAAGGTGAAAGGAACCCAAGCCATAAAGCATTAAAAAATATTTGCCAAGCTTTAAACGTTCCTTATCAACAATTAATGTATACATATGATAAACAATTAAATGAAGACCAAGAAACTTATAACTATGTAAGCAATATTGCATATGATAGAGTTTTGGCAGTAGATAACATCAGCAGTTTTATTAAATGCCCTCCTACTATGCCAAGTGCATCACTTGCAATTAGAGTTAATGATTCAACATTAGAGCCAAAATATTCCAAAGGAGACTATGTTTTTATTGAATTCAACTCTCCACTAGCTAATGGTGACATTGCTGTTGTTAGTTTAAATGGTGCAGTTTTAATAAGAAAATATTCAAATAAAGAAGGTAAAACAGTTTTATCTGTTTTGGATAAATCTTTATCAAAAGTAACAGTTTCAGAGGAAGATGATTTTTATATCATTGGAAAAGTTTTAGGAAAATAAGATTTTTTAAAGTTAGCAAATATTTGCTAACTTTTTTATTTATCAACACTTTTTAAACATTTTTGCTAGTTTTTATTAACTTTTCATTCAGTCGAAGTGCATACTTAATTGCATTAAACTAATTTTTTGCAAAATTTTTGTAAAAAATACTTGCATTATATATTTTTTAATAATATAATGTTGTAAGCAAAAGATGAAGAGGTATGAAAATGGAATTAGTAAGAAATATATTTTTTAATACAGATAAATTAATACAAAATTCAAAAGTAAAAATCTCATATACTGGTAAATTCTTCGAAGAAAATTCCGAAGAAGTTTTTATTCATTATGGTTTTGGAGCAAATTGGGATGATTTAAATGAAGTAAAAATGGAAAAAACAGAGCTTGGTTTTCAAACAGAAATCGAGCTTCTTGAAAGCGACACTTTTAACTTCTGTTTTAGAAATGATAAAAACGAATGGGATAATAATAATAACGCAAATTATATATTTGAATTAGAAAAACCTTGTACAGATTTAGTTGTATCTGATATTGATTATTCTTTAGATAGACCAAATAGATTAAGAAAATCATATATTTGGAATAAAAAAATCAGACTTGCAATATATAAAATTATTCATTATATTCCAAAACTTATTTCTGGAAATTATAAAAGAAAAGTTCAAGATCAATAAAAAAATACAACCATTAGGTTGTATTTTTTTATATTACCCAGCCTCCATTGGGAGAAATAATTTGCCCTGTTGTATATTCATCCTCTACTAGCCATTTTGCGCATCTATATATGTCGATTGGCTTTCCAATTTTATTTAGCGGAATTTCTTCTATAATTTCTTTTTTTGTTTTTTCCTCTAGATTATTATTCATTTCAGTATCTATTATTCCTGGAGCTATACTATTTACTCTAATATTTGATGGTCCAAGTTCTTTTGCAAGAGATTTTGTTAATGCATCTAATCCTGCTTTAGATACTGAGTATGCTACTTCGCAAGACGCTCCAACTAACCCCCATATAGAAGAAATATTTATTATTAAACCTTCTTTTCTGTGTATCATATTGGGCAATACTTCTTGTATAGTATAAAAAGCCGATTTTAAATTTACGTTCATTATATTGTTCCATTCTTCTTCTGTTGTATCTGTAAATAATTTTACATTAGAAATTCCTGCATTATTTATTAACACATCTATATTTTTAAATTTATTTAATGTAAATTCTATAAGTTTTTTTACTTCCTCTTTTTTAGAAACATCTGCTCTAAAAACTTCTATACTATAACCCTTGTTTCCTAGACTTTCTTTTATTTCCCTTGCTTGTTCTTCAGATTTATTATAATTCAAAACTATATTATAACCATCTTTTGCAAAATTTTCTACTAAACATCTTCCAATTCCTCTAGCCCCGCCTGTAATTACTATTGTTTTCATTATATCACCTCTAATTTATTTGATTATATACTAAGTTTCTAGTTTTTTAAATAATGTCTGCAAATTTATTGATAAATTGTAATTTGACAAACTCTTTAAAAAAATTGAAAACGTCCGCCCAATCTCGTCGGGGATTATATATTTTATTTTTTCACTGCC
>OIEN01000251.1_pt1 | contig 37318 bp, 33 predicted proteins | sample 1581741 | NCBI WGS metagenome assembly OIEN01 (sample SAMN01760944, study PRJEB22395) | human gut metagenome | reverse complement strand
ACATTTGAACTTCCATTGTTGTATTTTATAGTTCCACTGGCCGTTGGGCTTGCACTATTCAATGTGCTATTCATACTTGTTCCAACATAACTCTGTGGATATTCCCCCTCTTCAAAATACCAATACTTCTCTGTACTATCATATTTCAACAGATTGGTTGATAACACTTTGAAATATACATAAAGCGTATATGTCGCATTTTGTGTCTTTGGTGTGAATGTTGTACCTGCAGTTGCTGAATCAGGAGCTGTTGTTTCCGTTGTCGCCCCAACAAACACATATCCACTGTTTGCTTTTGGAGTTAATGTGACAATTTGATCTATCAATACATTCGTTGCAACTGTTGTTGCAGAAGAACTTGTCACACTTGTCCCTGTGGACTGTGTTGGAAAATTGCTATTGTCATAATAATATTTTACAGAGACACTCCCTCCTGTAGCTGAATTTGAGTAATTTGTCCCATCAGTTGAAGTCTTTAACTGAACTTTTATTGTTGATACTTTTGGGCTCCAATTTGCGTACAAAGTTACATTCCCTGTTGAATATCCATATGATGTGGTATGTGAAGTCCCTGTTCTGTCTGCTTTTGTATTCCAACCATTTGCCGTATAACTTGTTTTTGTTAAATTGTTTGTAGAAATAGTTGCCGGATAACCATGTACTTTATACACATTACCTGGAACCGTCCCGCTTCCACCATTTGCATTAAAACTTATCTTATACCTTTGTCTTAAATACACTGATATTGTAATATTAGAGTTCGGCTTCCAATAATATGTTTTTGTATTTAAAGATGCATTTGTTGTAGTTGGCTCACCATTTATATTTATATAATAACTATACCCAGTATTTGCTCTTGCCATTGATATTGAATATTGTGTTGATGATTTTGCATGAGTAAGAACAACACTCTTTCCTGTTGCAACACTACTTGTCGAACTTGACCAACTAGGTTTTACATTCAAATTTGTTGTATTTGTCTGCCTTGTCGTTCCACCATAATAATTGATTGTAAGCAAATAAGTCGTTTGCTCCCAATTTGCAGTAAGAGTTACTGTTTCTTCATCAGAATTAAGATTCAAAAAATATTCTGCTTTTATTTTCCCTCCATCATTAATCCAATGAGTTGTGACACTTGATGAAGAATTTCCATATTTAGCATATATACTTTCATTATAGCCGGTTTTCCAATAATCAATATTAGTTGCAGTCCAGCCTAAAAATGTGTAATATGTTTTGACTGGATTTGAAATCCGAAAAACAGAGCCATATTGGGCACTTGTGGGGGCATAAGTACCAGCGCTCCCTCCCCCATAATCATATTTAATGTAATAAGTTGTTGGAGCTTGCACTGTATGAAAAGTAATATCTCTATTGACAGATGAAGCACTATAAGAAACAGTGACACCCAATCCCCAAGTATAAGAACCATTCATTATTCCTTGAGTTTCCGAAAATCCTACCACATTGTACCCTATAGTAGCACCATTTATCTGTCCAGAGCCTGTCCCCACTGTTGGACTTGTAGTAGAAACAGCAATACCTGCTAGCATATTGACAGATTTTGCTACATTAATTTCATTATTTTGCATAAATTTCAATGTGTATTCTTTTCTCAATTTGATATAAACAGTTCCACCACCTATTTGAGAACTTACAGAACTTGAACTTGGTGGACTTGTTGATGTCACAATATTTGCAGAAGAATTTCCATAAAAATATACATAGCTATATTCTGAAGTATAACTTGTGTTTGAAAACGAAGAACTTGTACTAATACCGCATATTGTATAACCATTTATTCCTGAAATCCTAGCCCTTCTTTTGTTGGAACCCCAAGAATAAAAATTATAAGAAAAATAAGATCCATCAACAGTACCAGCCCCATTATTAACTGATGCAGATGAATTCTTTGACTTTCCAGTATTTCCCCAATCTACAGAACCTCCATTTTCTGTTTGCCATTGAATATGAAAGACATTGATTGATGTAGATGTTGTAGCATTAGTTGCAGTTCCACTGCCTGTTTTATATTGAGCTATAACAGTAAAAGTGTAGTCTGTAGCCCACAAATTAGATTCGATCTCTTCGTCATCTTGATCTCCAGAGTCTCCTGGTGCTTCAGAATCACTTAAATCACTATTCTCAGCCTGTGATACTAATGAATCCACCAATAAATAAGCCCCACCACCAACAAAAGTAAGGCCACACAAGATCATAATTATTACAGCAATGATCCTCTTCATATGCATTATGTTACCACTAAAAAAATATTTTTGCAATTCATTTTACAAAACATATTATATAAAGATTAGATAAAAAATAATCTATCGGACTGATAGATTATTTTTTGTTTGTATTCTTTTTATCTTCAACAACAGTTCTGCCATTATAAGTGCCACAATTTTTGCAAACTGCATGAGGTTTTTTAAGTTCGTGGCATTTTGGACACTCAACAAGAGTTGGACCTTCTGCCTTAAAGTTTGCAGAATTTCTTGTGTTTCTTCTCTGTTTTGAAACCTTACCCTTTGGAACAGCCATTTTAAATCTCCTTTTAGTAATTTTCTAATGTATGACAATTCTGTCACAATTTTTGACACAAAAAGCAACAGAATTTGGATACTTTTTGTTACATTTGCTTGTTTATTCTACATTAAACAAAAAGATTTGTCAAGTTATATCATAATTTTTTTGTTATTTTTTCAATTCTTCAACAATTTCTTTTGTATCTCTAGCCATCATCAACTCTTCGTTTGTTGGAACAACATAGATTTTTACTTTTGAATTTTTAGCAGAAATAAGTTCAACTTGACCACGCTTGAAGTTCATGTTTTTATCTTTATCAAGCACTACTCCCAAGTTTTCCATTTCTCCAATGATAGCTTCACGAGTTTCAGCCCCGTTTTCTCCAACACCACCAGTAAAGACAATAGCATCTGCACCATTAAGCACAGCCAAATAACTTCCAATAAACTTTCTTGCAGAATATGCCACCATATCCAAAGCAAGTTGACAACGCTTGTTGCCTTTTGCAGCAGCAGCTTCAACATTTCTCATATCACTGTCTACGCCTGAAATTCCAAGAACACCACTTTGCTTGTTGAGATAAGTGATAACTTCATCAACAGTCATATTTTTGTTTTTGCAAAGATACTGAACAACAGTTGGATCAACATCACCAGAACGAGTCCCCATAACCATACCTTGAAGAGGAGTCAATCCCATTGTTGTGTCAACACTCTTTCCGCCTCTTACAGCAGTAACGCTTGAACCATTTCCAATGTGAGCAACAATAATATTTACTTGATCAACAGGTTTTCCCAAAATTTTAGCCATTTCAAGAGTGATAAATCTGTGACTAGAACCATGGAAACCATATTTTCTTATTTGATATTTTTCTGCATCTTCATATTTGATAGCATACATATAAGCTTTTTCTGGCATAGTTGCATGGAAAGCTGTATCAAAAACAGCAATATGAGGAACATTAGGCATAGCTTGTTTACAAGCCTTAATCCCTGCGATGTTTGCTGGCATATGAAGTGGACCAAGTGGAATCAATTTTTCAAGATTTTCCATAACTTTATCAGTCACAAGAACTGACTCTTTATAAATTTGTCCACCATGAAGAACACGATGTCCAACGGCACCGATTTCCTTCAAACTTTTGATTGCGCCATATTCTGGATTAACCAAAATTTGCAAAACTTTTTCAATGGCTTCATTGTGATTTTTAGCCCCCTCAAATTTCATTTCTTTGCCATTGTGCTTATAACTGATAAAAGGTTCTGACAAACCAACTCTTTCACAATTTCCTTTTGCGATAACCTTTTCTGTTTCCATATCAAGAAGTTGATATTTCAAAGATGAACTACCTGCATTAACAACCAAAACTTTCATTATTTATTTTCTCCTTTCTTTTCTTTATCTTCGCATTGAAGTGCAGTAATAACACTTGCCATAATGATGTCATTGACAGAGCAACCTCTTGACAAATCATTGACGGGTTTTTTAAGCCCCTGCAAAATAGGTCCAACAGCATTCAATCCCCCAACATATTGCATCATCTTGTAGCAAATATTTCCAGCTTCAATATTAGGGAAAATCAAGACATTGGAATTGCCTTTCAATGGGCTGTCTGGACATTTGTGTTCTGCAACTCTTGGGACCATTGCAGCATCAAACTGCAACTCACCATCGCATACAACATTTTTGTCTTTCTTCTTAAACTTTTCATAAGCTTGTCTAACTTTGTCAACATTGGCATTTTTTGCACTGCCTTTTGTTGAGTAAGACAAAAATGCAACTCTAGGTGTCAAGCCAAATTGCTCTGCACTCTTGACGCTTTGTGAAGCAATAACTGCAAGTTCGTCAGCATTAGGATTTTCCAAAACTCCGCAATCAGACAAAATCACAGCTTCGTTTTTCAAGAATTTGTTTTTACCATACATCAAGAAAAATGATGAAACAGGATCTTTCTTATTTTTAGCCTTGATGATTTGAAGAGCTGGACGAACAGTCGTTGCTGTTGAGGCTTCTGCCCCCGCAACCATACCATCAGCATAACCACATTCAACAAGAAGTGTTGCAAAATAATATGGATCTTTTTCAAGCTCGTCTGCTTCTTCCAAAGTCAAACCTTTTTCCTTTCTCTTTTCATACAAAGTTTTGACCAACTTTTCTCTGTTAGGGAAAGTAACTGGATTGACAATGTCAAAATGTTCAAAAATTTTATCTCTCAAAATCAAAGCACTTGCATCACCTACAAGCAAAACTTTGACAATTTTTTTCTTTTGTAAATATTTTACCGCTTCCACAGTTCTGTCTGAAAAACTAACTTCTGGAAACACGATTGTCTTTTGTTTCTTTTTTGCTAAATCAACCAATTTATCAATTTTAAACATAATCATTCTCCAAATTCTTTTTTCGTAAAATAAAAAATAAAATATAGTATTCTACGAGCAAAACTTAAAACAAAGTTTCAAATAAAATAAAAGTTTTTAAAACTTCTTTAATTATTATAAAAAATATAAATATTAAAGTCAAACAAAAAAGGAGCACATTTTGAAATTTTCAAACGCCAAAAATTCCAGTTTTCAGTATGCAATTTTCACAATAATAATTTTATATTTTTTGTTTTGTATGATAATTCAACCTGCAAAATTTATCAACCAATCTTTAAACGGAATAAGTGCATGGGCATATAATGTCTTGCCCAGCGTTTTGCCTTTTATGTTTTTCACTAAAGTGCTTTCTTCTCTTGATTTTTTGCCAAAACTCACTCGCCCGTTTTCTGGCTTTACGCAAAAACTTTTCAAAACTCCACCTATCTCCATTTACACATTTATTATGGCGATCTTATCTGGCTATCCTGTCGGTTCAAAAATGGTCGCTGACCTTTATTTGCAAGGCAAAATAACAAAAGAAGAAGCTTACAAAATGACCTCCTTTTGCTCAACATCTGGGCCTATGTTTATCATTGGTGCAGTTGGAGTCGGTATGTTTAAAAGTTCTGCGATTGGATATATCTTGTTTTTAAGCCACTTGCTTGGAGCAATTTTAAACGGCATTTTGTATAGAAATTATAAACTAAAAAAAGAAGAAACAAACATAGACTTCTCAAACAATTTAAACAGCACAAAACAATCTTTCAATCTTTCTGAAATAGTTTTAAACTCCACACTTTCCATACTTTCTGTTGGTTGCATCATAACAATATTTTTTATTGTGATAGAATGCCTATCTTCAATCTTTTCACTCTTCCCAACAGAAATATCATATTTCTTGGAAGGCATGATTGAAATAACAAAAGGTTCGATTGATTTATCTAGCTTAACAAACAAATTTTTGGCAATCTGTCTTTGCTCATTTACCATAAGTTTTGGTGGAATATCAACAATATTGCAATCTATCACAATGTTAGCAAATCTTAAAATGCCAGTCAAAATTTTTGCACTTCAAAAGTTTACACACGCTTGCTTTTCCTTGATCATAACAATAATCCTTTTACTGATTTTTCCACTATAATTCGCCAAAAAAAGAAGATGATTAACTCATCTTCGCAATTTCTTCTCTAGCCAACGCATCACAACGATTGTTGTTTTTGTTGTCGCTGTGTCCTTTCACTTTTATAAATTCCACATCAAGCCCGTCCATAGCAGAAAGAAGTCTCTTCCACAAATCTTTGTTTTGGACTTCACTTTTGCCACTTGTTTGCCAGTTGTTTCTCTGCCAATTTTCTATCCAGTTTTGGTTGAAAGCATTGACAACATAAGCGCTGTCACTAAACACTTTTACACTGTTTCCATTTTTGATGTTTTCAAGTCCCATAATGACAGCCATCAATTCCATTCTGTTGTTTGTTGTTTCTTTTTCTCCGCCTGACAAAACTTTCTCTTTGCCTTTGTAAGACAAAATAGAAGCCCAGCCACCTGCACCAGGATTTCCAGAACAAGCACCGTCAGTATATAAAATTACACAGTTTTCATCATCTGGGCAATTCTCAACTTCTTCAACAGGCTCAACAAATTTCAATTTTTGACATACTTCCTCGAGTTCACAACCTGATCCTGAAAGTTTAGGGAAAACCTTTTCTCCATCATTTTCTTTTCTAGGAAGAATATGGAAATGAACATGAAAAACAGATTGCTCTGCTGCTTTTCCACAGGCATTCAAAATGTTGAAACCGTCAAAACCACAGTCTTTGACATAATGTGTGCCGATTTTTTTGCAAGTTTCCATAATTCTGGACAAAGTTTTGTTGTCGCAAGTCATAACATTTTCATAATGTTTTTTTGGTATAACCAAAGTATGCCCAAAAATATCGTTTGAAATATCCAAAAATGCCAAACAAAAATCATCTTCATAAATTTTATAACTTGGCATTTCTCCATTGATTATTTTACAGAAAATACAATCTTTCATAAACTTCTCCCAACAAAATCATTTACAATTTATATTATAATAAAAACTTTCAACAAAGTAAAATCTAATTAAAAAATAAAATAAAAAAACAGGACTAGCCTGTTTCTTTTTCCACTTTATCAATAAACTCTGTAAGAAGCCACAGCCAAAACTTTTGGTCCAGTGTGAGTAGCAACAGAAAGTGAAAGAGCATCAATAAACTCCAATTCAACATTTGGAAATGTCTTTTTGATTTCTTCTGCAAATTCTTTTGCATTTTCTTCGTTCATTGTGTGAGCGACAGCCAATCTCATTTTCCCTTCACTTACCAAGCTTCTAAATCTTCCTTCCAAATCTTTCTTCATTGCGTCAATCATCTTTGATTTTGCGCTTCTAATATTGATAACTTTCGCATATTGATCAAGTTTTCCACCTTGAATTTGAAGGACTGGTTTGATGTTTAAGACTGTTCCAATTGCAGCAGCTGCTGGAGTAATTCTTCCACCCTGCTTCAAATATTTAAGTGTGTCAACAACAAGATAAATTGAAGAGTCACCTGCTGTTTCTTCCAAATATTCTTTTATCTGTCTAGCATTTCTGCCTTCTTTTGCCAAATTGATTGCATCAATGACAGAAGCCTTCATTGTCACAGAGATTCTTCTGTTGTCAACAACCTGAACTCTGCCTTCAAATTGTTGTGCAAAACTTTTTGCTGTTTCACAACTTTGACTCAAGCCACTTGACATTGGAATATAAACAATTTCATCATATTCTTTCAAAACATTTTCCCACAAAGTAACAATATCATTGATGTTTGGTTGAGAAGTTGTAATTCTTGTTCCACTTTTTTGAATTTCATAAAACTTGTCATTTGTCAAATTAAGCCCTTCATAATAGATTTCTCCATCAATAATAAAAGGCATTGGCACAACATAAATTCCAAGCTTTTCTGCTTCTTCTGGTGTAATTCCACTGTTACTATCGGTAATAACTGCAACTGTTTTCATTTTTCTCCCCTTTGCATAAATTTTCCGAAGCGATTATAACACAAAAATGGTATTTTTCAAAACGAAATTTACTTTTTGCAAGCAAAATCTATAGTTTGTTTAATTACTTCCAAAATATCTATCAGTCTATCAGCATATCTTTTTTCATTTGTGTATTTGCAATTTATCTCAATTTGAATAGCCCAAATTTTGCAATTTTTTGCAACATTTCCAGACACTGTGTCAACATCTCCACAAAATGGTTGGTCAACAGAAACATCAAAACCTCTTTGCTTAAACCCTTCAAAAAGAAAATCAAAAAGTTTTTCATTCGTCTTTATGTTTTGTCCAAAATTTGTGCCGAGATTGATATCAATATCTCTTGATTTTTTCAAACCGTGTATATCAATAAGATATTTGATTTTGTGTTTTTTAATCTGTCTTTTAAGCTCTTCTTTATAAGGTGAAACGGCATCAAAATTTGCATCATCATTGCAATTTTTTGTTTTTGCAATCAGATACGCTTCTGTCCTTTTTTGCAATTCAAGAGCAACTGCCAAAGAACCCAATTCTCTATATTTAAGTTTTCCAAGTCTAACTTGAGAAACCCCATGTGGTGCAGAAATGAAAAATGGTATTTCCCCATTCTCTATTACAAAATCTTTCTTTGAATTAACCTTCAAAAACTTTCTTCTGTTTTTGCTGTATTCTTTAAAACTAAAGCTTGCAAATTCATCATTTTGACAAACATTTTTATAAGAAGAAAACTTTGATTGTTTGAAATTTATGTAAACTCTCAAAAGATTTTTATCCAAATATCTCAAAGCCCATCTTTCCAAACCAACAGACACCCCATAAAATGCTTGAGCAATGGCACAAGTCATCGAAGCTATTGTGTCGCTGTCTCCTCCAATTGAAATTGCTGTTCTGAGTGCATCTTCAAAAGAATTGGAAATTAAGAAGCAATAAATTGCTTGTGGAACAGTATTACTGCATCTCAAATCAAACTTATAATTTTTGACCAATTTTTCATAGTCAAAATCAAGTTTGTAATAATTCTCTTCTATCTCGTGTTTTATTTCTTCTTTACTTGCACCATTCAAAGCCATAAAAACCGAAACAGCGATTGCTTCTGCGCCCAAAATAGCTTCTGGATGATTGTGGCTGACAATAGTGACAGCCCTGCTCATATCTTTGAGTTGTTCTTTGTTTTTTGCAAAATAAGCAACTGGAGAAATTCTCATAGCTGCACCATTCCCATAACTTTGATATGGCATAGGATCTTTAAGCCATTCATAAAACATTTGTCCACAACCAATGACATTGTTTGACATATAAATTTTGCCAAACTCGAGCAAACACTTTTTAGCTTCTGTTTGAAGTTTCTCATAATTTCCTTTGCAGTTTAAACAAGCCTGTGCAACAGCACAAGTCAAAACTGTATCATCTGTAAATTTGTTTTTGTCAGAAAACAATTCAAAATCTTTTGTTTTGATGTTATCAAATTCATAAACAGAACCAACAACATCACCCACAATAGCACCTAACATAATTTTCTCCTACGAAAAATAATAGCACAAAAATTGTTTTTTAAAAAGCGATTTAGCGCAACAAAACAAAAAACAACGAATATACAAAAATAGAGGTAAAATATGTTTACAATCAGTTTGTGTATGATAGTCAAAGATGAAGAACAAGTTTTGTCACGCCTTCTAGACTGTGCAAAACAATTTGTTGATGAAATAATAATTGTTGACACAGGTTCAAGAGACTCAACAAAAGAGATATCAAAAAGATACACAAAAAATGTTTATGATTACAAATGGTGTGATGATTTTTCAAAAGCAAGAAATTTTGCCTTTTCAAAAGCAACTTGCGACTATCAAATGTGGCTTGATGCAGATGATTATATTTCAGAGCAAAACATAGAAAAAATAATAGAATTAAAAACAAAAAATGATATCTCAACCGATGTTTATATGTTTAAATACTCAATAGGTTTTGACAAAAATAATACACCTTATCTTTCATATTATAGGGAAAGACTACTTAAAAGAACTGACAATTTTATGTGGCAAGGTTTTGTTCACGAAGCCATTGCACCATTTGGAAAAATTGAATATTTGGACATTGAAGTAGAGCACAGAAAGCTCAAAACAACTGATTCAAAAAGAAATTTAGACTTATACAGAAAAGCAAAACAAAGAGGCATCAAGTTTAATGCCAGAGAAATTTATTATTATTCACGAGAACTTTATTATCACAATTATCTTTCTTCTGCCATAAAAAATTTAAAACACTTCTTGACTTTCAAAAACTCCTATCCACCTGACAATTATGGGGCTTTCATCTTGCTTTCGGACTGCTATTTGTTGAAAAACAAAAACGATTTGTCTTTAAAAACTCTCTTTTCTTGCTTGCAGAAGCACATTCCAACAGCCGAAGTATGTTGCAAAATTGCACATATATATGACCTAAACAATGAAAAAGAGAGAGCAATTTTTTGGTATAAATCAGCCCTCTCCTGTCCAAAACAAACAAGCGGTTTTGTCCGAGAAAATTATTCAAACATCACACCATATTTAGAACTTACAAAACTTTTATATTTGACTGATTACAATCAATCAAAATTTTATCATCAAAAAGCAAAAGAAGTTCAGCCAAATCATCCGTCTGTAATTTTCAATGAAAAGTTTTTTTAGTTTGAATCTTCATCCTTTTCAATGATGATGACATTATCTTCATCTCTGTCTTTAATTGATTTGACAACATCTTTCACAGCGAGCAAAGAAACCAATTTCATAATTCCGTCAATAAGCAACACAACTCCAAGGAAAATCAACGCAATTTTTTGAATGGTGAAAGGATAGATCATAAGGACAATAGAAAAAGCGACAAGCAAAATTCCATAGACCATATAAAGCCACCAATTTTTCATATTAAACTTTTTGTAGTCGATTGAATTTTGAATTCTAAACAAACCACTGAAAAGCAATATAATTCCCGCAAAAATTGCAAAAGTTTGAGGAGAAGTGATCTGTGGAGCAAAAATAATGACAATGCTCCCAATAGAAAGTTCACATATCCCGTTTATAAAAGAAAATGGTTGAGTTTTATAGACAAAATAATTTATCGTGTTGAAAATACCAAAAGCCAAAATAAACCCGCCCACCATATAACAAACGGTAAGCAATGTTGCCGTTGGCACACATATAAGACAAATTCCAAGAATTATCAACATAAAAGCTACAATTGTTTTGAAAATATTGATTTTGTTGAACAACTTATTGAAAAATTCTTTCATTTTTTCTCCTTTCAATCTTCAATTAAAACAGCCCAGAAATATTGCCATCCCTGTCTATTTTCATATTCAAATAATTTGATTTTTTGCCCAAAGCAGGCATCAACAACATATTTCCAGCAATGGCAACAATCATTTTTGCACCACTTCTTATTTCTATGTCAGTGACATTAAAAACAAAGTCTTTTGGTGCGCCAAGCAAATTTTTATCATCGGAAAAAGAAAATTGTGTTTTTGCAATGTTGACAAAAAAGTTTTCAAAACCAAACTTTTTGGCAAGTTTAATTTTTTCGTTTGCCACATCACTGTAAACGACTTTTTTTGCTCCGTAAACATTTTTAGCAATCTTCTCAATTTTTTGTTTTATTGTGTCATTCAAATCATAACAATAATTCATTTTTGAAGAAATTTTTGTCTTTGGAACAACCATCTTTGCAAGTTCAATGCAACCATCACCGCCCTTTGTAAAAGCATCACAGACAGCAACATCGACTTTTTCTTTTAAGCAAAGTTCTTTCAATTTTTCTACATCTTCGGCACTGTCATCAGAGTGTCTGTTTATTGCAACAACAAGTGGAAGTTTATAGAAATCTCTCAAGTTTTCTATATGCTTTTTGACATTTTCAAAGCCTTTGATCAAATCTCCATTCCCGTGTTCTTTTGTCACTTTCACAACAATGACAAGCACAACTGCATCTGGTGTCTTACCAAGAATACGAGTTTTTATGTCCAAAAATTTTTCTGCACCCAAATCGCTTCCAAATCCCGCTTCCGTAACGCAGAAATCAGCATGGGACAAAGCATATCTTGTCGCCACAACACTGTTGCAACCATGTGCAATGTTTGCAAAAGGTCCAAGATGAACAAGTGCTGGCGTTCCACCCAAACTTTGAACAAGATTTGGTTTTATTGCTTCTTTCAAAAGCAGTGTCATTGCATCTTCAACATGCAAATCACGAGCAAAAACAGGTTTTCCTTTTTTGTTTAATCCAATCAAAATATTTCCAAGATTTTTCTTTAAATCTTCAAGATTTTCGCTTAAACAAAGCACAGCCATAATTTCGCTTGCCGCAGTGATGTTGAATCCTGTTTTGATTTCTTTGTCGCCAATTTTGTAAGTAATATTTCTCAAACTTCTGTCGTTTACATCAAGGCATCTTTTAAAGTATATGTTTTCTGTGTCAATATCCAAACTATTACCCTGGAAAATATGGTTGTCAATAACAGAAGCAAGCAAATTGTTTGCCTGCGCAATTGCGTGAAAATCACCTGTGAAATGCAAATTTATTTCATCACTAGGTTCCACTTTTGAAAGTCCGCCACCAGTAGCACCACCCTTGATTCCAAATACTGGCCCCATTGAAGGTTCTCTCAAAGCAAGCATAGTCTTGCATTTTATTTTGTTTAAAGCATCAGCAAGTCCAATAGAAATTGTCGTCTTTCCAATGCCCGTCTTGTTTGAAGTCATAGCTGTGACAAGCACAAGTTTTCCGTTTTCCTTACCTTCACGGTTTTCAACCTTTGCAATATACTCACCTTGAAGACTCAAATCTTTCAAATCTATTCCCGCGTGTTTAGCAATTTTTGTGATAGGTTTTAACTTTTGCATACTTCACCTCTAACAAAAAAATTATAACATAATAAATTAAATAAACAAAACAAAAAATGCACAACCAAAAAATTGTGCATTTCAAAACAAAATCAAAAAAAGTATAAATGAAATTTTTTATTCTTCTTCCTCTTCTTCATTTTCTTCTTCTGGCAAAACAGGATCCTGACCACCAGCAAGATATTCATAATAGTCATAAATAAGTCCGTTTAAATCTGCGACTAAATGTCTTATGTTTTTAAACTTTTTAGAAACATAATTAAGTCCAATTACAAGACCATTTATAACCATCAAATCACGCTTTTCACAAGCCTTCAAAATTGAGTTCACTACAAACTCAACATCGTCAAGAACATCAGTTCTTTTCTTTTCAAACTTCAAAATTGCCAACATTTGATTGCAAGACTTAACAATTTCTGCAAGCAATTCATCAAGATGAGGAAATTGTGCTTCTTCTTGTTTTTTCTGTTCTTCTTTTTTGAAAAGATTTTCTTCTTCAATTTGCTTTTTGATGTCATCAACTGTTATGTTTGTGTCAAGCTCAAAAATCTTGCAAATAACATCTCTGTAAGGTTTTATAATCTTTTCCAAAAAGTTTTGCATTGGAGTAAGTTTTTTATCTACAAAATATGTTTCCAAAAATTGATTAGCGTTCAATTTGTCATTGATAATATCATTGAAAATGGTTGCAGAAAGAGCCAATCTTTTTTTGTCATCAGTTGGGATTGCAACCTTCACACTTCCTGTCTTTTTGTCAACTGAAAATGCCTTTGCAAATTCTGCTTCTTCATCAAAATCTTCAAGACAATCCGAAAGCAAATCAATAATATCTTCACTCTTTGTCATAACAGAAAGAAATTTGTCAAGCTTTTTGTTTAAGTCGAGAAACTTTCCACTCAACATATCATTGCAAGCCAAGACAAATTTTTCCACATCAAGAATGTTTTTAACTTCCATGAAATCCTCCTATTTCAAGGCAACTATCACATGACACCATGCAAATTAACCATTTTATACCATAATATTTTATCATATATCAACAAAAAAACAAATAAATTTGCAAACAAGTCAGAAAAAATTGATTTTTTTTTGAGATTAAGATAAAATGCATATGTAAACTTTGGAGTTGGTATGGATTACGATGCAGTGACAAACAAGTTAATAATTCTTTTCTGTATGGACAAAATGGAAATGCCATTGACAGAAAACTCTATCATTGAAATTTGTTCTGTCAAAAACAATTGGATAAATTATATGGACTGCCTTGATCTTCTTTATCAACTTTCAGAATCAAAACTTATCTACAAGACAGAATGTAAAGAAGGCGAAATGAGATACAACCTCACTTTTGAAGGAAGAGATTGCCTTTCTTATTTTTATAAAAGGATTCCAAACAACCTTAGAGACGAAATAACAAACTATGCAAAAGCAAACAGACTTTCAATCAAGCAATCACAGGAATATTATGCAAACTACACAGATGCAGATGATGGTTCATACCTTGTCACTATGAGAATTTACGAAAGTTTGATAAACACCCCATTGTTTGAAATTCAAGTGAAAGCCCCAACCCGACAAGCGGCAGAGGAAGCTTGCAAAAAATGGCGTCAAAGTGCACCAAGCATATATGAATATATTTTTGAGAACTTGGTAAACACTGATTAAAGGCAAATATGCCTTTTTTCTTTGCCTTCAATTTTAAAAAAAGCCCTTTACTTTTAGCCTTCTGTTTGGTATAATGTTTTTATGAGTGAAAACAAGATTTTGGTGGTCAAAGACCTTACAGTTTTAATAAAAGATCGTTTTTTGGTTAAAAACATAAATTTCTCTATGGAAAGTGGAGAATGCTATGGGCTTATTGGAGAAGATAAGTCAGGTAAAACTAGCCTTTTGAAAGCAATAATTGGTTCTTTGCCAATAAGTTCTGGAAGTGTTGTTGTCGATGGAAAAGACACCGTCGAGCATAGTGAAATATTGAAAGAAGTGTCAATTTGTCTTGATCCTCCTATGTTTTTTAAATATCAAACAATTTACGAAAACTTCAAGTTTTTGTGCGGATTGAACGACAAAATAGACAAAGAAAGCATAATCAAAGTTTTAAACAAATTCAACCTTGCACACAAGCTCAAAACAAGAGTGTTGTTTTTGTCTTATTATGAGAAAAAACTTATGGCACTTGCCCTTGCATTTTTGACAAAACCAAAACTTTTGCTTCTTGACGAACCATTCAAGGCATTGCCACCTGATTCCGTTGATGAAATCAAAAAATATATTGAAGAAATCAGACAACAAGGCACAAGCGTGATAATTTCTTCTCGAAATCTTGAATCAATTGAAGATATTTGTGACAAATTTATATTTATGGAAAACAAAGAGATAAAAGAAATCTTGACAAACAATCAATGCCATAAATTTGACACAAACAAAACCTATGCTTTTGTAAGCGTAAAGTATCCTCACTACACAGGCAAACTTATCATTGAAAAGTTTAATCTGAAGGTTAAACTTCTTGATAATAAGGTCCTTTTTGAAGCAGGTGAAGATACAGTCGCTGACATTGTAAAATTTATCACAAGCAATAAGATAGCAATTTATAAAGCAGGATATTTAAGCAAAAAATCAGAAAAGATTTTTGCAAATCTTGCACCATATTACAAGGAGGACGAACAATGAGAAAAATTTTCAAAATCGCCTCCTATGACTTCAAGCGTTTGATAGTAAACCCATTCACAATAGGCACAATGATTCTTGTTTTGCTTGTTTGCTTAATAACAGGACTTGTGTATAAGATCGAACCTACCCCTGCTTATAGTGCGACAACAATCGGCTCAACAACAAGAGAAGTTTACAACAATTTTATGTCAACAAACGAAAATTGCGACAATAAATTAAGCCTTGACAACATTTTAAGCGATGCTCAAAAAATGTTGGACATTCAACAAGAATGCACCGACTACGATGATTTTATTGATATAAATTCAAGATTTCAAGATATATATTATGAAATAATCAAATATCACACAACAGGAAGTTGCACATACACAGAAAACAACAATATTGATGAAATAAAAACTGCAACATATCTCCTCAATGATTTTGTAAATTACTTTGAAAATTTGGGAGAATTCCAAAGCGATATAATCTTTGAAAAAGACGAATTTGAAACATTAAAAACAATAGAAGATTATTTCTATCAAAAAGTGTTTTTAGATGAACCAATAGCCACTACATTAAACGACTTATATGAAAACCTATCAATGTTTGACAGTTTAAATTCTGTTGTAAAGAGCGTTTTTGTTTGGAATGTTGACACAGAATTGTTAGAAAAATATCAAACAGAATACATAAACAAAGCAGCTGCAAAAAATCAAAATATTCTTGCTGAAATCATATCAGTAAACGACTCGACAACATCATATGACACAACTCACATCAGCGAACTTACAAGTTTGATTACAAACTACAAACTTGCCTGTGAAAGTGCAAAATATTCCATTATTTATGAACTTCGTTTGTCACTTGAAAGACACTTTGGAAATTTGGAAAATTTATATCATTACGCCCCAATTTCTATTGAAGACACAAAACTTGAGCTTGTAAAAACAAACTATTTCTTAAATGATGAAAGTTTGTATTACACACAATATCAAGTTCCACTCAATTTCAACAACGCATCTTATGAAGTAACTCTCTATGATCACGCATATTTTATCATAAGCATAATAGGATTTTTGACAATCTTGTTTGGCATTTATGCCTCATACAAACTCTTTGGACTTGATAGAAGAAACGGAAAAATGGATACAATTTTGTCTCAAAATGTAACATTTAACCAAGTCTTTACAGCAAAATTTTTGGCAATAGTATTTTCAACATCTTTTGTCCTTGCTGTTTACGCCGTATTGAGTTTGACTTGGGGAAGTTTGCTTTTCCCATCACTTCCAAACGGAATGTTGGCAGTCTTCAACTCTACAACCTGCTATGTTATCAATCCATTCTTATTCTTCTTGATAAAACTTATCGGAATAGAATTGCAAGTAATTTTCTACAGCGTGATAACAATCTTTATGATGAATGTTTCAAGAAAATTTGAATTGACATTTGGAATATCAGTTGCAATATTTGTAATTGCCACAATTTGCAACATCTTCTTAAATGGTTCGCTTGCATATTGTTTGTTCCCATTCATACACGCAGACCTAACATCCTTCCTTGGTGGAGCAACAATGCAAACAGGTTTTTTGAAAACAGCAATGTATTCTTACGGAAACTTCTATATCTCACTTGTATATTACCTGGTAGTAGTCGTATTGCTATACAATTTCACAAAACAATTATTCAAGAAGAACTAAGCCACAGCATGTGGCTTTTTCTTTTTAAAGAAGATAAAAGTAAAAAATTTTAATTAAAAATTTTTAATTTTTTCATATAAATATTTGCAATATGCAATAAATTTTGATATTATAAATAGGTAAATTATAGGAGAAAAAAATGAACTACAAAATCGTTACTGAAGCATCAGTAGATATGCCAAAAGGGTTTGCCGAAGAAAACGACATCACAGTTTTGCCAATTGAAGTAAATTTCAATGGAGACCTTTATCCTGAGGGACTTCCAAACGATGAATTTTATAAAAAATTGAAAGAAACAGGGATCATTCCAAAAACAAGCCAACCAAATCAATACAAATTTGAAACGGCTTTGACCCCTTATGTAAACAAAGAAGATTGGTATGTTATCACAATTGTCATCTCTTCTGACCTTGCAGGCACAATTGCACAAGCAAAAAATGCTGTTGAAAGTTTGGGTATGAAAAATGTTTACATCTGCGATTCAAGAGTGACAACTTTTGCAGAAGGAGCAATAATTGTCGAACTTGTAAAATACATCAAATCACACCCTGGTGCCACCCCAGAACAAGTGGTAAGCTACCTTGAAAGCTTAAAGAGCAGTGTAAAATTGGTTGCCGTCATTGGAGATTTGAAATACTTAAAACAAGGCGGAAGACTTTCTGCAACAAGTTATTTTGCTGCATCAGTGTTAAATATCAAACCTATCATCAGTCTTGATGGTGGAAAGGTAAACAATGTTGCAAAAAAGATTGGCGAGAAAGCAAACGAATATATGGTTGAATGTGCAAATAAGAGAAATAGAAATTATCCAATTTATTTTGGACATTCTGCAAACGAAACACTCATCAAAAACTTTGTAAAAAAATATGCATCCCAACTTGGAATTGATCCAAATGAAGCATCAATAAATGAAATTGGTTGTGTAGTAGGCACTCATGTTGGACCAAACTGTTACGGAATGGTATATTTTATATAAAAAACTAAAATCATACTTTGAAAAACTAAAAAAAGAGATAGTGAATTTTTGATCACTATCTTTTTTGTTAAAATTAAAATGTAAAAACTTTAAATAATTCTATTGCCAAAAGGTTTGATTCTGTTTGCTTGAATTTCAATATTGAAAACAAAAATATCTCCATCTCTTTTGTATCTAACTACCAAATCATTAGCAAGCAAAAAGAAGTTTCTCGCAATAGGCGTCACTTCTCCCTTCAAGACTTCTGCAACAAGCTCTGGATTGGTAAATTTATCTCTAATCAAAAGTTCGTTTATTCTTTCCATAATACTCCTTAAAATTAAACATGCTTTTTTATGCTTCTTTTCAAATATCCGACAAGTCCCCTATATTTATAAGTGCAATCATAAATTTTTTTGCTTCCGTTATGTATGTTTTCAGACAATAACGTAAACGCTCTTGCACTTTCACAATCAGTCATAATTCTTCCATCAGTTGACATTTTTGAAACGCTGTCATCTTCTGGAATAACACCAAGCAGAGGCACTCCCATTGCTTTGACAATGCTTTCAATGTTCATCATCTCTCCAGAAAGAAGCAAATCACCTCGCATACGATTGATAACCAAACCTTTGCTTTCTATGTTAAACTCACCCAAAAGCCCAACCACTTTGTCCGCATCACGAATGCTGGAAAGATGTGGTGTAACCACAATAAGTGCCTCATTTGCCGCATAAACTGCACGCTGAAACCCTGCTTCAACACCAGCAGGGCAATCAATCAAAATGTAATCAAAAGAGTGGTCAATGATATCAACAATGTTTTTGATGTGCTCACCACTTATCTTGCTTGCAGAATAGGTATGGGAAGAAGGTAGAAGATAAAGTGAAGGATAGTTTGGATCTTGAATCAACGCCTGTCTTACACGACACTTGCCAGAAACAACATCTGTGATGTCAAAAATGACCTGCCTTTCAAGTCCCATAATCACATCAAGATTGTTAAGTCCGATATCTGCATCAATGATCACAACACGAAAACCAAGTCTAGACAAATAGACTCCCAAGTTGGCACAAATAGTAGTTTTCCCAACTCCTCCCTTGCCACTTGTCACAACAATTTTTCTCGCCATAAAAAGACTCCTCTTTTGACATTATAAAACTCCGCTAGAATAATAACAAAAGAAGATAACAATCTATTATTGCTAATATTGTCTAATTTTGTGGTATTTGATAAAAATAAAAAAAAGACTTTAAAAGTCTTTTACAAGTTTTTGATTATACTGCTCAAAAGTTGAGAGTCAGAAAGAAGTTTTCCTGCACCCAAGATGGTCACATTGTCAACATCTTCGCTGATTTCAAAAGGATAGCCCAAATGTTTTTTCAAATAGTCGTCAAGTCCCTGAATTTTTGCACAGCCGCCAACAATCAAAATTTTGTTGTTGATTATGTCTGCAACCATTTCTGGAGGAAGAGCATTAATTGTCGTGTCAATTGCTCTGACAATTTCGCTAAAGAAAGGTTCAATTGCTCTACGCAAATCGTTTGACAAAATAACAACTGTTTTTGGAGATTTGCTTTGTGCATCAACACCTGTTATTTCCATATTTAAAGTGTCATTTGTATAAAGACTTCCAACTTCATTTTTGAGCATTTCTGCTGTTGGCAAGCCAATAACAAGTTCTTGTGTGTAAGCCAAAAAGTTTACAATAGAGGCATCAATATTTCTTCCACCAACACCCAAAGTTGCACCTTTAAGGATGGCAGACATATTGATTGCTGCAACTTCAGTCCCAGTTCCACCTATATCAACAATCATATTGACTTTTGAGCTGTCAATATTTCTCCCTTCACCAATACATGAACAAAGAACAGAAGGTATAAGTTCTACATATCCCATATTTGCACCTTCGCAGACATTGAGAATGTTCTCTTTTTCTCTTGCAGTAAGTCCGCAAGGAACAATAAAAAGTACATTATCTTCGTAAGGTCTAAAACCAACCTTGCTCAAAAAATGTTTCAATAAGATAACAGAATATTCATAATTTGAATGTTCACCACTTGCAGAAGGAGTAAAAATTTCTACATTTTCTTTGGTTTTCCCAACAAGTTTTTTTGCATCATTTCCCATTGCAATGACTTTGTAGCCATCCTCTGTTGGTTCTGCAGCAATCAAAGTAGGCTCTTTCAATGCCAAACCTTGATCTTTTACAAAAATACAGGTATAACCACCACCCATTTCAATAGCATACTTAAATTTTTTCATTATGCCTCCTTAAACAGTGAATGTGACACTTTGTGTCGCACCACCCAAAGAATCCATATCCCAATAATACACAGTTATTGTATCTCCAGCATTTGCGTTATAAAAGCCCTCAAACAAAGAAGTTCTTTGAGTAGCACTATAGCTTCTGTTGTTGCATCTAATATAACTTATCACATTGTTAGAATCCAAAATTTTTGTTCCGTTATATATCCAATCTTCAAAAACATAATAACCTGAAGACGCACTGCTAGCAAAATTGATCACTATATCATCTGTATAAACTTGCCATGTATTGTTGAAATAAAAGAATTCTTCTTCTCCATAATTTTTGTTTGAGACTTCATAGAAGCATTGAAGCTCTAGACGATCAAATCCAACAAGACTTTTTACCAAAGTGTTTTCATACTTCTGCTGGTTTTTATATGCTCTAACAACATCATCAAGAAAGAGTTTGGCAGGATCAATAGGCATAATCACATAAGAACCATCATCAGTTTTTTCAAAAGAAAGTCCCAAAATTCCACCAGACTTATCAAAGATTGCACCGTCTTCAAAAGACTCATCACCCACAGACTCTATGTCAACAAGATAACAATCTTCCATGACAAAATCAACAGCATGTTTATTTTCAATTGAAATTTCTTTGTAAACACTGTAAATGTTTGTGTCACTCACTGTGCCATTCCAAACTGTTTTGCTTTCCATTGGAGAAGTGATTGCCAAGACATCTGTTTCCATAAACCAAGAACTGCTTACAGCATTTGAAATAGAGACAAAAGGAATTTTTATCTCACCTTCATCGGCAGTCACATTTTCACACTTCAAAATGGCAATATTATAATTTAAATCACCATAGAGGAATTTTCCATTATAAACTTTTCCAGAATTAGCCAAAATTGTTATTTCAGTTTCATCTGTACAAGAACGAAATTCGTTGTAAGGAGCGATTATATATCCGTCTTGTCGGACATTTACGCCCACTACACTTTTTTCTTCGTCTTCAAAAGTGACTTCGTTTGCAACCTTAAAATTGATTTCTACTGTGGAATCTAGATACATTTCTCCAATCGCTTGGTCAGATAAAAATGGCCAAATTGCAGTCTTAACGGAAATATTGTAAGGAGAAATATAGAAAAAGTAAACAACAACAAATAAATACACCAAAATCACAGTGATTATGGCAAACAGAACATACCAGATTACTTTTAAATTACTGTGTTTCTCCTTTTCTTCCATAAATAACCTTTTAAACTATATTATTTGCAAACTTTTCTTAAATATTTTCTTAAAATCATCAGAAATTTTCATACTTTGCATAATTTCAAATGAAGGGTCAGAGCTAACAACAGTTTTCATTATGATAGAGTCACCCAAAATATCACAAACAATATCATTGATGATATTTTTTCTTGAAGCATTTAAGTTTACGGCTAAGTTTACAAGAACTCCCAATTTTCTAATTGCATCAACATCTTCATCTGTCAAAATTTCTTTATACTTCATAATTTCAGCCAAGTTGAAATTATCAAGATTTTGACAAGTGCAGGCAAAAGCGGCAAGCAAAATTTCTTTTTGAGTTGCACCAGCAATATTAGAATTCAAAATTGTGTAGAAAGAATGTTTTTGATAATTATTGAAATTGATAAACTTTCCACAATCAAACATATATGCAGCAATTTTTAAAGGCTTTACATACGCTCTTGGCAATTTATGAACAACTTTCAATTGCTTAAAGAGCAAAATAGCCATATCATACACTTGACTGTTTATTGCCAAGCCTTCTTTCTTAAATTCGTAATAATTGTCCAAACTGTTTTGCAACAAATCAGAAAATTTTTCATTTGCTGACCCAACAAGATTTGACATTACGACGCCTTCAAGAGAATCTGCAGTAGTCACATTTACAGAAGCAATTTTCAAAACTTCATATAAAGCACTTATGATTGCAAGTCCACCACTTATACTTTCTGCACCTTCAGGTCCCAAACCTTTTATCTTTTTAACTTTTTGAGCATCAAGATCTTTTGCAAAATCAACAACTTTTTGAACTGCACTGTCTGTAAGTTCGTAATTGTTGTCAATATCAATAGGATATCTAGTCAATTTTTTTGCAATTCTTGAAATATCAATAAAGCTTGGACCACAACCAAACAACATGTCATCTTCATAATTTTTGATAAGAGAAGATTTTTTCAAATCTTTCTTAACTGCACTAACCATATCAGCAAAACTCATCTTAGATGAAGACAAATTGCTATATCCATAAGGGATAACATTATATTCCACAACATTTCTTCTGTTAAACTTCAAAATGTAAGTATTATAAGAATCAATGTTTACGATATACCCCTTTGAAGCATCAATTTCTGACATACAAGAAAGATATGTGTTTTTTACAATATCATCGTCATTGAAAATAGTAAAGTTCATGCCAGTGTTTGTATAAATTTCATCTAAAAGACCACGATAATTTCTTGCTTTTACAATAATGTTTGAAGCAATAGCAATCATTTTGCCAACATTAAAAGTTTCGATAGTATAACGATATATATTCAAAATTTTCAAAATGTCAGCTTTAGACTTTGGGCTGAAAAGACAATCTTTGGTTATATCATGAGTCAAATCATAATAGTTTTCAACTTCTTCCAAAATTCTGTATCTGCCGTTTCTACTTTGAACAATCAACAATTTGACTTTTCTTTCATTAAGTTGAATGTATGCAATATTTTCCATAAAAATCCTCACTTTTGCTTGCTTTGTTATTTATCTAAATCAATAGCTCCAACTGGACAACTTGCTTGGCAAGATCCACAATGAATGCATTTTGTTTTGTCAATTTTTGCTTTTCCATCTGTATCAAATGAAATAGCCCCAACTGGACAAATAGCAACACAAGTGCCACATCCTATACATTTTTCTTTATCAACCATATTTCACCTCTCATGAAAAATATTTTGACACAACGATATAAATAAAATTATATAGTAATATCAAAATTATACGATATAAATATATCATAAAAATGTGCGTTTGTAAACTATTTTTTGAATACTTTTATAAATTCTACCACTGCCAAACAACAAAGAAAAATACCAAAAATCATTTTTAAAATTTTAGAAGGCAAATAAGACATCAAAAGAGCCCCAAGAACAGAAAAAATAACCCCAAAAAATATTATCCAAAAAATATTTTTTGTCACGATAAAACCATTGCGATAATGAATATAAATTGAAAAAATAGCCATAACCAAAAAACTCAATAAATTTAGTCCCTGAGCAAGCTTTTGATCGACATTTAAAAAGATAGTCAAAATTGGGATAAGAAGAGTTCCTCCTCCCATTCCTAACCCTCCAAAAATACCAGAAACAAACCCTGCTAAAATATAAAAAAAATACAACATAAATGCTCCTTTTTTTTGTTGATTTTTTAAGATAAAATGTTCAAATTTTGCATAACGCAATCATTTTTTTTGACATTTTAAACAAAATTATATTTTCAAAACAACAATCTTATTCCGCCTGCAAGCATAATAAAAACAAAAATAATTTTTATAACTTTTGAAGGTAAAAATTTCAATACAAAAGCCCCTACAATTCCACCCAAAACAACACCTGTTCCAACAGTCAAAAAAGGTATAGTTTCCAAATTTCCACTCAAAAAATATATCACTGCACTTACGAAAGAAATTGGTAAAATAATCACGATTGCTGTCGCATGTGAATATTTGTCTGACAGATGAAGAACCCTTTCAAGTATAGGCACACAAATCATTCCCCCACCGCCTCCAAAAAATCCATTAACAAAACCAATAATTATTCCACATACACACAAGACCAATTTACTTTTTAGACTCAACTTTTCTTTTCTGTCCTCTTTTTGCTTCAAACTTGTATCTTTCATAGTATTATTGTTAATAATTTTAAAGAAAATATTTGATTATTTGTATTAAATGTATTATAATAAAGCAGTTAAACTAACAGTAAAGGGTGAAGTATGAAAAAATTTAGAATTATCAAAAGCAAAATTATTATGTTTATCTTTGCGTTAATCCTTCCTTTGTCCGCTTCCGGACTTGTTTATACCTTAAATGATATGAACACCGCAAAGGCAGATGATGGCACAAGCACATCAACAAATTATTATTCTGGCTACATGAAAGAAGTAAGTGTGACCAACAATAATTTCAATTCTAGCAGTTCAACATATTCTATCAGCACTTCTTTGTCTGGATGGACAGGCCAACTCAATGATAGAAACACAACAGCTGGAATTATAAACACTGGAAACTCTTTCCAGACTTATATGACAAGCACTTATCATCTTTCAAACAACCCCCTTGCAAAGGCAACAGATAAGTACATTTTGATGATCAACTCTCAAACAAGTGATTCAACAAAGTACGCAACTGCAAGACAAGGATATAAGTCAAACACAATTTCATTGTCAGCAAATTCATTCTATTCTTTCCAAGTTTCATATAAGAATGACACAAACTACAATTCTTATACATCTTATGTAGTATTTTCAAATTTGGAAGAACAAACAACAATTGGCAAAAGTATTTTTGAAGCTAAAGGCTTTGATGAATATATTTCTTTCACATATAAAAGCAAAACATATTACCTTCATAAAACATTGTCAGAAGCTGGACAACTCGCAAATGCAGTAGAAAATGCAAAAGTATTTTATGAAGATGACAAATATATTGGTTTCATGAACGACAACGCTCCTGTTTATGTTTCTGTAAATGACATAGAAAAAGTTGGAGAAGGAGATCAACAACAAATCAATATAAACAATGGTGCAACATACTACACCTGCGACATCGCTTATGATTCAGAAAAAGGAAACTATGTAGTTGCAGAAGGCACAACATACTATACAACAAAAACAGAATACGATTCTTTAAATGATTATGTTTTTGGTTCTATGTATTTGTCAGGACTCACTGATGAAGATGGAAATCCTGTAAAAGCAGAATATGTAAGAGTATCTTCAAAAGAATGGGTAACTTTCTACTTCTTCGTAGCTACAGGAAATAAAGAACAAAGCGTAACCCTTGACCTTTGGCTTGGTGCAAACGAATCTGGAAAAGAAAGCAGTGGTGTAGTTTTCTTTGATGATTGTCATGTATATCAATACAGTGAAAATACATTCTGGAAAACATACCAATCATACTTTGGAAAAACATATACACAAGAAATCACTGGAAGTGATGGAAATGTGACAACAGAAGTTTATGATTGCGTAAACTTGATTGATTTAAGAAACAAAGAAACAATTGATTATCCAACAAACAATTTTGATTTTGAAGACGGAATATACAACGATGATATTTCTTCTTTGAAAAATTGGAAAAAATCTGGAAGCGGAAACGCTCAAATATTTGATTCAAAAAGCCCTGAATATTTCAAGAGTGTGACTGGTTATGACTTTGTAGGTTCAAACCTTTCATGTGAAGCAGAAATTGATGGAGAAAAAGTTTCAATTTCTGCAAACAACTACCTCCTTGGACTTTGGGCAGACAACAATTATGTAAATGTTAAATCAAACGATGTAAGCATCAATGCAAACGAAATCTACAAAATTAAAGCATATTACAAAATCTCTGAATTGACAGACGGAAATGTTTATATGTTTGTTGAAGAAAATGACAATGTTTTGACAGCCTACAACCTCACCGACAAACAATATACATTAACCGCCCAAACTGCAAGCAGTGCTGTTACTGCAAATGCAGACAACGACTTTGTCAATGATTATGGCGTAATTGAATTTTATGTTAAAGGTGGAGCATTATACAATTCATCAATCAACATTTCTTTAGGACTTGGAAAGAGCGATGAAGCAGCAACTGGTTGTGTTGTATTTGATGATGTGACAGTTGAAAAGGCAACATCAGAAGAATATGATGCAGCAACAAACAAAGTTCAATTAAACACAAACTCAGCAACCCTTACTGTTCCAAATGGAAACTTCAATCTTGTCACAATAGACAATTACAATTATCCTCTTACCGCCCAAAACTGGACAGTTGAAGGTGGAAACGGATTGTTGTTTGATGGTGTAATCAACACAGAAGAATCTGAATATAAAAAATATGTTGCAAAATACAACGAATTGAAAGCAAGTGGTGTTGAAGATATTGACAACCCATATTACTGGGCAACATATACAAATCCAAAAAACAGCAGAAATTCTACTTCAGAACCTGACAATGTTATGATGCTTGCAAACATTCATGAGTCATGGCAAAAACTTACTTCAGAAAACATTTCTCTTGAAGCAAATAGCACCTACAAACTCAGTTTCAAATATAAAACTTACAGCACTACTGCTCAAAATGCATCAATCAATATAAGTTTGTATGGAGAAGATGGATTTAAGTTGTTTGAAGCAAATGATGTTTCTTCAAATGGAGAATGGAAAGAATATTCTATTTATTTGAAATCTTTGGAAGGAACAAACAACGCATACATCGTAATTGATTTTGGAACAACCGAAAACAATGTTGCAGGATTTGCTTATTTTGATAACTTCGAACTCACAACAGTTGAAAGCAAAGAATATGAAAACAAAGTAAATACTGCAGAAGGAAATGAAGATACATTTGGTGTTGTTGATATGTCAAACTTCTATCTCAACCTCCCAACAAACGATATTACAACAGATCTCAATACAAGCATCACCCCAGCTTATACTGGTTCAGTTTCAAGTTCTGACGGAAGTGCTATAAATGGTGGAATTGTAAAGAGTGACAAATTTACAGAAAACAGCCCATTCTATATTGAAAAAGAAACAGCTGACGAAGAAAGCAAAAATGTCTTCTTTATTCAAAGTCAAGGTGTTGGATCTTATGCAATTCAATCAAACTTCAACCTTGATTTAAAAGCAGACACTTACTACGCCCTTTCATTTAAACTTAAAACAAACTTCAATTACAACAACAATGGCGTTGAGTTAGACAAAAACAAAACATATTCATATGGAGCAACATTTGGTATAACAGGATTTGATTATATGACTTCACTTGTTTCAAACGATGGATATGAAACATATACAATGTACTTCCACCCAACAGAAGATGCATCTGGAAAATTGTATATCGCCCTTGTTTGTGACACAACAGAAACAGCAGGTTCTATGGCAATATATGACATTGCATTTGAAGAATCTGACGAAACAACTTACAACTCTGCAAACGATACTGCAACCGACAAAAACTATGATGTGAATGAAGATAAAGTGTTTGTTTCTAAAGCTGATTCAACAGAAGAAGATACAGATGAAGGAACAGACGACACAGAAGAACCTACAACTGACACAACAGAAGGTGGTTTTGATTGGCTCTTGATCCCATCACTTATCACAGCTTTGGCAATTGTTATCGCCGTAGTTGGAAGCATCCTTAGAAAAGTTAAAATCAAGAAGATTGAAAGAAAGCGTAAAGAAACATACGACAGAAAGTCAAGCTTAAATGTTGATGCTGTTAAGACTAAAGCTAAAAAACAAAGAGATGCAGAAATCCTTGAAGTTAAATCAACTATCGACAAATTCCAGAAAGAACTTGACAACTTGGAAAAATTACACAAACAAAAAGTTTTGAGTTTGAGAGAAAAAGATAAAGGTCAAGTTTCAAAGGAAACAGACAAAGAATTCAAGGTATTCGCTCAAAAGAGAACTGTTATTGTTGAAAAGATTGATTCACTCAACAAACAAATTGAAAACATCAACTCCCCTGAATATTTGTTAAGCTTGGAAAGAAAAGTTTATGCACAAGAAGAAATGAAACAAAAAGAATTGGCAAAACTTTCAAAAAGACTCAATAAAGAGCAAGCAAAAACAAACAACAAAACAGAGGAAAACAATTCAAAGACAAGCAACAATAACAAAAGAAAATAAAAAAAAGAGAGTTTAAACACTCTCTTTTTTGTTGCCGTTTTTTATATGCCGTTTTTCATATTATGCAATCTTTAAAACAAAAAAGATGATTATTAAAAATCATCTTCATCATCGTCGTCATCTGACTCTTCTTCATTATCATCGTCGTTATCTTCGTCATCATCTTCATCGTCAAGGTCAAGATCTTCATCATCAAGATCAAGGTCTTCATCCAAGTCATCAAGAGATCCATCATCAAGTCTATCGTCAAAACCGATGCTTGAATCCAAATCGTCATCTATGATTTCATCATCCAAGTCAGTCACAGAAGCCATATCTCCTGTTTCTTCATCATCGTAAACGACTTCTTCTTCATCACGATTTACATAATCTTCCCAATCATTAGAAGCATCTTCGCCTTCTGCTTGATGCTCTTTAAGACATGTTGCACACATTATCTCATCTGGTTGGATATAATTTGTTTTGCAAATTGGACAAAGTTCCAAATCAAGATCACCAATAAAATCTTCTTTGTTTGCAGAAAGTTCTGCCTTGCATACGCTACAAAGTTTATCTTTCTTTTCAATATAGTTAAGTTCACATCTAGGACATCTAATATAAACAGGTTTTTTCATATAAAACTCCTTTCTTTTTATCGGTATGTATTCTACATACTATATAAATGTTTGTCAACTGTTTTTATTAATCTTTTTTGCTTTTTTTCAACAAATTATCTTCCGCTTGAGAAGGTCTTAAATATACAGGCAACAAATCATTTACACTGACAAATTTACCGAGATTTTCCTCTTCTTCTGCGAAGGAAAGCATATCACTGCAGGTTATTTCAATTTCATTTATATTCTTGTCATTCAAATCACCTTTAAGCCCAAAAATTTGGTCTTTTATTGCCAAGAATTCCTGCTTTTCTATCATTCTCTCTTCTTGTAATTTTATTCCTGTTTTATCAAAATATGCAACAAAATACAAATCTGATAGAGCATTTAATGCACAAACAAAGTTTCCTTTGTTAAGCTTTTTATTTACGACTATACTTGCCATAAGTTCCAAAGAAGACATAGCAACAAATTTTAAATCATGATTTACACATCCAAGTGCTTTTGCTACGGCAGTCCCTATTCTAAGGCCAGTAAAAGAACCAGGTCCGACAACAACTGCGACAGTACCAACATCCAAAACATCTATATTTGCTTCTTGACACATTTCGTCAATGGTTTTTAAGACATTTTCTGAGTGTTTGCTGTGTGCATCAATATCTTTTAAAACAACTTTACCATTTGGCGTTTTAAGAGCCAAATTTGCCGTCATAAAGGCTGTATTAATCGCTAACATGTTTTCCCTCCTTGATAGTAAACAATCTGCAGTTTGCAGATTTCTTTTCGATATCAATTACATAATCAATGTTTTTTATAAGTCCTTCAACATTTTCTGCCCATTCAACAAAGCAAACTCCATCAAGTCTGCCTTTGTCGAAATACTCTTCAAAGCCTACATTCATTGCTTCTTCTGCAGATGAAAGACGGTACATATCAAAATGATAAATAGGAAATTTAGCATTGTAAGTGTTTAAAAGTGTAAAAGTTGGACTTGTAACCAAATCTTTGCACCCCAAAGCAGCCACAACTTCTTTTACGAAAGTTGTTTTTCCACTTCCCAAATCACCATTCAAAAGCACAACCATTGGTGGTTTCAACACTTTTGCAAAAGCATTTGCTATTTCTTTTGTTTGTTGTAAATCAGTTACTTCCATTTGTAATTTCATTATTTTTCACCTTCTTTTTCTTATTTACAAAATACATCAAAGTTAAACCTAAAGCACAAATTGTTGCAGAAACTGCCACCCCCGCAATAACATCTGTCAAAAAGTGTTTGCCCAAATACATTCTTGACAAACACACTAAAGCCACATATAAACTGCAAGAGAGCACAATCCCCACTCTTGTTCCCCTTTTCTTGAAAAATTGAAACAAGAAATATCCTACAAATATTGCAATGGCAGTAGCACAAGCAGCATGCCCACTTGGAAAACTGTATCCAGTGACAACATCTCCAATGTTTTCTATCGTATCAGTGACATTAAAAGGTCTTACTCTTTGAATAGTATCTTTCATCAAACTGACAGCCAAATACACGAAGCCGTATGAAAACAGATACCAAAAACAAATCTTTTTTCTAAAAAGCAGGAACAATAAACAAACAGCTATCACTCCTATTGTGCTTCCAATGGCTGAAATCATTTGAAAAGAAACATCAAAAAAAGTACTTCGTCCAGATTGCAAAAATTGAATTATCTTAATTTCAAAATCCATGCTATTATTCTACCAAAATATGCAAAAAAAAACAAATAAAACATGTAATAAACAAAAACATATAAAAAATTGCACCAAGATGATGCAATTTAATTTATTTTTTCACTCACACAAACACCATCTTCAAAATCATATATTGTTGTTTTAAAATCAACATCGTTTTGAATGGTATCCAAAAATTTTCTAAGATTATTTACCATTGACCTATGTTTGTGCTTTATACTTTCTTTTGAATTTACAAGCCCATAAAACAAGACATCATCAGCCATCAATATTCCGCCCACATTTAAAATTCTCTTCAAATATGGCAGATATTTTATATATTGTCCTTTTGGACCATCAAGAAAAATAAAGTCATATTTTTTTTGCGTATTTTCTGCATCAATCAAAAATTCATAAGCATCTTCATTGACAGCATCAAATCTGCCTTTAAAACCCAAATTTTCAAGGTTTTTAACTGCATATTCAAAATTTGTTTTATCTTTTTCAACAGTAGTGACAAAACAATCTTTATCACTTTCCATCATAACAGCAGAAGAATAACCAATAAATGTGCCTATTTCCAATATATTATGAGGCTTATACTTTTTGATTAAGTCAATCAAGAGATTCTTTGTTTGTTGCCTAATAATTGGATTATATTCGTGTTCTTGATATCCTAAAAATTCTGTTTTATCTATCATAATTTAACCAACTAATCAAGCAAAACAATAGTCAAAATCATAGGTCTACGCTTTGTTCTCTTGAAAATAAAGTTAGAGAGATTTCTTCTGACATTGTTTTTGATAACTGCAGGGTCGCAACCACGCAAATCTTGTTCTTTCAAAGAAGAGATAATCATCGCTTTTGTATCTTGAACAAATGCTTCAGCTTCATCTTGATAAACAACACCACGAGTGATGATAAATGGATCTCCGACAACATCTCCAGAAACATTGTTTATTGTCATTACAACAACACAAATACCATCTTCAGAAAGTTGTTTTCTTTCTCTCAAAACATTGCTGTCCATATCGCCAATTCCGTATCCATCAATAAGTCTTTGACCAGCAGTTGTGTAGCCAATCTTTTTGATTGAGTTTTGACTCATTTCAATTTGAGCACCAAGAGAAGGCAAAATTATATTTCTCTCTTCCATGCCAAGTTGCATAGCAATTTGTTTGTGCATCTTCAAATGTCTATATTCACCATGAATAGGAATAAAGAATTTAGGTTTTACAAGTGCGTGAATAGTTTTGATTTCTTCTTGACAAGCGTGACCTGATGCGTGAACTTGTTCAAGTTCGTCATAAATAACATCTGCGCCCTTTTGGAACAAAGAGTTGATAACATTGTAAACACTCTTTTCATTTCCAGGAATTGGTGATGAAGAGAAGACAATCAAATCATTTTCTCCAATCTTAATTTGTTTGAAATCTCCAGCTGCCATTCTTGTAAGAGCAGAAAGAGGTTCCCCCTGACTTCCAGTAGTCACAATCAACAATTCTTTGTCAGCATATTTGTCAATCTTGTCAATATCAACCAAAATGTTTCTATTGAAGTTGATTTCTCCAATCTTCATGCCAACATCAATGATGTTTATCATGCTTCTTCCAGTAAACGCAACTTTTCTACCATATTTTTCAGCAAGTTGCAAAATTTGTTGAAGTCTATGAATGTTTGAAGCAAATGTTGCAACAAAAATTCTGTTATCTGGATGAGATTTGAAAATTTCTTCAAGAGTTCTTCCAACACTCTTTTCACTCATAGAATAACCAGGTCTGCAAACATTGGTGCTTTCACACATCAACAAGTTTACGCCCTTTCTTCCGAGTTCTCCAAATCTTTGAAGATCTGTCATAACACCATCAATAGGCTCAAAATCAATCTTGAAGTCTCCCGTGTGAATTACATTTCCTGCTGGAGTGCTGATGCACAATGCCAAAGAACCAGCAATTGAGTGAGAAACTTTGATAAATTCAACAGAGAAAGATCCTATCTTGAGCACATTTCTTGGCTTAACAGTGATCGCTTTATAACTTACCTTTGGATGTTCTTTCATTTTGTTTTCAACCAAAGCAAGCGTAAGTCTAGAGCCATAAATAGGTGCCTTAATTTCTTCCAAAACAAAAGGCAAAGCACCAATGTGGTCTTCATGTCCGTGTGTCAAAATGATCGCTTTAATTTTCTCTTTGTTGTTTATAAGATAAGTGATATCTGGAATAACAACATCAATACCAGGCAAATCATCTCCTGGGAATGTCATACCAGCATCAACAACAATAATTTCATTGTTGTATTCAAAGGCGGTCATATTTTTACCAATTTCACCTACACCGCCTAAAAAGGTGATTTTCAATTTATTATTCATTTTTTCTCCTTTTAAAAATAAACATTGCAAAACAATGATAAAATAAACCAAACAAAATATTTGTTTTTATGCCACTATATGAAATGAAAAATCATCTCAAAGTATCTTTTGTTTTATGCAATAAAAAACTAAACAGATTTTTATAAAATATAAGCTGTTTTGTTTATGTTGTCAACTTCTTCAAGTTTTTTTGGTGTAAGAATATTCTTTTCGTTAACATAAAATCTCATACCCTGACTTGAGAAAAATACAACCATGTTATAGATGCAAAGAAGAGCAGAAATAACAGGTACAAGCACAATCAAAGAATAAATTCCAAAAATCATAGCCAAAGCCCAGAACAACAAGAAATAAATCAAAGTTGTTCCAAAGATAGACCAGAAATGTCTTCTAACAGCCTTAATTCCTTTTCTGTATGCTGAAAAAGCGTTGCAATCAAAAACAATTGATGCTGGTCCCCAACCAAGAACTGTAATTTGATTTAATGTAAACAAAAGTACCAAAACAAAGAATATAACAAGTGGCAAGAAATAAGAGATAAAGAAAGCGTCTTCAACAAGGCCTATGCCATATACAACACTAAATGCAATCGCAAAGAAAAGAATGTTGTAAAAAGTTTTGCAAAGAGAAAAGACTACAGATCTTTTAAGCCCCTTAACCAAAGCACTAAAAAATCCAATCTTGGTTTTGCTTGTCATGTAAGAATACAACATTTCATTCAAAGCATATTTGCCAATGTTGATAAAAAATGGTAAGAACACAAAAACTACAACAAGCCCATAAATTGCAAGCCCCAAATTTGCATTGAAAGCATCAACACAAATCAAAAATGAAGTATGGATAATGTTGTGTAAATTTGTCCCTAAAGCACCTTTAAACACCCCATTGAAAGAGTCTAAAGTGTTTGCAGACTGAACATTTGCTACAACCAAATCTTTAAATTCAAAAAACACAGGCAAAAACAAAGCAAAACAAATTCCCCAAATCACAATATAGTATAAAAGGAATTTGAGTGTTTTGCTCCAATTAGAACCAAAAAGTTTTATTGAATTTACAAACATCATAAAGAATAATCCTTCCAAAGCAAACAAAATGACAAATTATGCCACTCGTCTCATGAGAATAGTATAACAAAAATAAAAGAAAAAGCAAAATGATTTTTGATATCTACAACACGACATCAAACAAAAAATTTGTTAAACTTCAATAGCCATAATTTGATAACTTGTTTCTCCACCAGGAGTTTTTACAACAACAGTTTCACCTTTTTTATGCCCAATCAAAGCTTTACCAACAGGAGAAACATTGCTGATTACACCATTTCTAGGATCACTTTCTGAAGAACCAGTAATTCTATATTCTACTTCTTCATCAAAATCAAGGTCATACAATTTAACCTTGCAACCTACACTTACAACATCATTATTGATTTTTTTCTTGTCAATAACTTCTGCATTAAGCAAAATTCCTTCCATTTCTGCGATTTCTGCTTCGATTTGAGCTTGTTCGTCTTTAGCAGCATCATATTCAGAATTTTCAGAAAGGTCTCCAAATTCTCTTGCAATACCAATACGCTTTACAACTTCAGGTCTTTTTACTGTTTTATAAAGATTCAACTTTTCTTCAAGTTGTTTTTTCCCTTCTGGTGTTAAATAATATTTTTCCATAACAATCTCCTTTTAGCAATCAACATTGCTTATAAATTTCATAGGTCATTTTTAATAACCCATAAAAATGAAAAATTAAAAAAATCGACCCAAAAGGTCCATTGAATTGAAATTTTTTTCTTGACTTTTGACCCTGATATTATATGCAAAAAAATAAAAAAAGTCAACTAAAATTTCAACTTTCCTATAATATATTCAACTGCACAAATTTTTATTCTTAAAACGACCATTTTTTAACACTAATTTTAAGACTTTATGTGTTTTTTTTGTTTTTTATCAAATAATAAAACAAAGGAGTGAGTATGTTGACTTTCATAGCATTTTTGCTTACCATTCTTGGTTGTATAAATTGGCTCTTGATTGGGCTGTTGCAATATGATTTTATTGCTGGACTTTTTGGTTATCAAGCAAGTATATTCTCACGAATGATATATATTTTGTTTGGCATTGGAGCAATATATCTCACCCTAAGAATCATCATAAACAAAGGCACATTCAAAGTTTATGAAAAAAGAAAAAAGAGGAGTGAAGAAATGAAAAAACAAGAAAACAAAATACAACCCGCCCAACAAAATGTAGAAGCAGGGAAAGAACAGATTTCAAAAGAACAATATGACAGACAAACTCAATCAAAAAGCGAGCAAGAAGATATAGACACAACAAGTTATCACAATGACCCTTCAAATTTTGAAAATATGGATTATTTTGAAGAAAATTATAAGTCTTCTTATAGAGACAACTTGTTTGATGAACACTTTAAAGATAAATTTTAAAATAGCAAAATATTTGACTTAAAAAACGAAAAATAGTATCCTTAAAATATAAGGAGAAATTATGGTCACATTAGTAATTTTAGATGGTTTTGGCGAAAAAAGACAAAAGTTTGGCAATGCTATAAAAAGTCAAGGTACTCCTTATCTTGATAAATTGAAAAAAATGTATCCTCACACCCTTATCAACGCAAGTGGAGAATATGTTGGGCTTCCAAAAGGAGTTATGGGAAACAGCGAAGTGGGACATTTGACCCTTGGAAGTGGCAGAGTTATTTTGCAAGATTTGAAACTCATTGACAGCGAAATTGAAAATGGAAAATTTTATAAAAATCCTGCACTTATAAAAGCCTTAACTCATGCTGAAAAAAACAAAGGCAATTTACACATAATGGGTTTGTTATCAAATGGAGGAATACATTCTTCTATAGATCACATGTTTGCCATTCTTGAATTGGCAAAAAATTATGATATTGAAAACATTTATATTCATGCCATATTGGATGGAAGAGACACTGGCATTCAAGACGGAATAAAATTTGTAAAACAGACAGAAGAAAAAATCAAAGGTACAAATGCTAAAATAGCCACACTTATAGGCAGAATTTATGCAATGGACAGAGAAAACAGATATGACCGTCTTAAAAAAGCTTACGACATGATGTATTATGGAACAGGTTTAAAAGTGGCAGACTGCGAAACAGCGATTAAAGAAAGTTATGCAAACGGAATAAACGACGAATATTTTGAACCTACAATAATAGATCCAAATTCTATAATAAAAGATAATGATAGTTTTATTTTCTTCAATTATCGTTCTGACAGAGCAAGAGAAATCACTTTTGCAATGACAGACCAAAACTTTAAAGAATTCAAAACAAAACCAATCAAAAACTTTTTGTTTACCGCAATGACAGAATATTCTGACAAGTTGAAAAACATAAACACAATGTATCCCCCAATAGTTATTGAAGACAATTTGGCATACATACTTTCAAAAAATGGCAAAAAGCAATTTCATATTGCAGAAACTACCAAATATGCCCATGTGACCTTTTTCTTTAATGGTGGAATAGAAAAGCCATATGACGGAGAAGACAGAAAACTCATTGACAGCATAAATGTACAAGATTTTTCTGCATATCCAAAAATGAGAGCAAACGAAATAACAGCAGAAGTTCTTGATGCAATTGCAAGCAACAAATATGATTTCATTCTTGTAAATTATTCCAACCCAGACATGCTCGGACACACTGGAAATTTCAATAGCACAAAAGAAGCAATTGAATGTGTAGACAAACAAGCATATGCTGTTGCTTTGGCGACTTTAATGGCTGGTGGAGAATGTATAATCACTGCCGATCATGGGAATGCAGAAGAGATGATTGATAAAAATGGCAATAAACTGACAAAGCACACAACAAACCCAGTGCCAGTTATTTTGGTTAGCGAAAAGAACAAAAATGTCAAATTGAAAAAAGGCAAATCACTGACTTGCATAGCACCTACCGTTTTAAAACTTTTAGGAATTGAAAAGCCTGACACATTTGACGAACCTATATTTTAATACTTATAAAATCAACTAAAACCATCTTTTTAAATAAAAAAACTTTATCAATAAAGATAAAGTTTTTTTGTTTTTTATAATAGAAGTTATTTATTATTTAGGCTCTAAATTCTACTACCTTCTCTCATTGTCAATGACAATCTCACTCCTCTCAAATTGTCAAGCCAACAAGCACCTAAGATACCAGCCTCATTAACAACTTGACCATTGCCAAGACTTGTACCTAAGTTTCTTGTCCAATATTCAACTGTGTCGTCCGTTCCACATCCAAGCAAGAAACATACCATGTCGCTTGCTTTTGCTGAATAATCAGTCAAATATTCCTCTATTTCGCCTTTTGACGCAACTCTTATTCCATCACTATAAGCTTGTGCAGTTAATACTT
>OIEN01000250.1_pt1 | contig 37358 bp, 35 predicted proteins | sample 1581741 | NCBI WGS metagenome assembly OIEN01 (sample SAMN01760944, study PRJEB22395) | human gut metagenome | reverse complement strand
ACCGTCACACTCCAATTTTTTTTGCAATGAGGAACTAGCACTCACACGGCTTATCTATCCTGCCTTATCCACATCATTACGGCTTTCATCGCACATCGGCAGCTATTTTAGTGGCTTTTTTGCTGGTGCCACAGAAATGTTTCATGTGAAACATTTAATTATTTGGCGTTCTGAAAAAGCTGGACGTGTTAAAAATACATGAAAATTACATATGGAACATGTATGATGAAAAGTTATTCAAACATAATATTACATTTTAAGATTAACAAATTAAAATCTATGTACAAGGTGTGTGGAAACTTGCATACTGGGGACTTTGAGACTATACATTATTAAAATATAACTTTCGGTCTTGTTTGAATTCAAGATTAGCAAAATGATTTGATTGTATTTGTATTATATTTAGAAAAAGTACTTTTAATTTTTTAAAACATATATTAAGAATAATGCCTGCGAAACGCCTAAAAACTCGCAACTAAGTGATATGACTAATTTTAAAATGTAATTACCAAATATATTTGCTCTCAAAATTAACAATAGTAAATTATATTGCTTTATTATACTTAACGATGGAGAAAGTTAGCATTTACGTTGTAAAGTAGTAAATGAAAAAGGCTTGAAATAGCTGGAATTGCCATATAAGCAATTCGGTTTATACAAAGTATATATGTGAATATTTATTGTATTTACTTGCCAAAAGTATAAGAACACTTTAGTTATATTTTTGAACATAAATAATTTTGTTTATCATCTGTAATGAATGAAAAATCATTAAACAAGGCAAACAGAAAAATACTATAAAACTTATAAAAGCAAAGACACGTAAATTGATATAGGTAATTGAGTTATTTTTGAAATTTTGAAAGTTGAAAGGTATGATAATACTTTTAGTAGCGTTTTTTGTCAAGGTGGAGATGACGAAGTCATACTACCTTGACAAACCTAGCGGATAAAAGTTTTATCATACCTTTCACCTTTCAAAATTTCAAAAATAACGTGTTTAAACGTTTGCTATAATAAAAATAGAATAATTTATATACCAAATCCACTTTTACAAAAATAACTTTTTTAGGTATAGACATTACAAAACTTTATATATATAATATTTTTGTAAGAAAGAAATGAATATTTTAAAGCTATATATAAAACAATTAAATATACGAAATTTGAGCCTTTAAAGATGATTATGTATTTAAATGTTTCATGTGAAACACAATAAATGTCATTGTTTTATATCGGCTATTGTATTTGATTTTACACAATGGGAGGTAAATATGGGAAAGATTATAGCGATTGCAAATCAAAAAGGAGGAGTTGGTAAAACTACTACTTCTGTTAATTTAAGTGCTTGCTTAGCACTTTCAAAGAAAAGAGTTTTACTTATAGATGCAGACCCACAGGGTAATGCTACAAGTGGTGTTGGTGCGAAAAAAGACGTTGAAAAGTCTACTTACGACTTGATTATTAATAATGAAGATTTAGAAAATGTTATTCAAAAAAGTGCTGTTGAAAATTTGGATGTTTGTGCGTCTAATATTAATTTAGCTGGTGCAGAGGTGGAATTGGTTTCTCTTATTTCAAGAGAACATAGACTTAAAGAAGCTTTAGAAGGTAAATGTGATATGTATGATTATGTGATTATTGATTGCCCACCATCTTTAGGTATGGTCACTTTAAATGCTTTAACTGCAGCAAATTCAGTACTTGTTCCTATTCAATGTGAGTATTATGCACTTGAGGGTTTGGGACAACTTATGAGTACTATTGATTTAGTTCAAAGGCATTTAAATAAGAAACTTGATGTTGAGGGCGTTGTACTTACGATGTATGATGCAAGAACAAACCTTTCTTCACAGGTTATTGACGAAGTAAAGAAATACTTTAGAGATAAAGTATATAAGAGTATTATTCCTAGAAATGTAAAGCTTAGCGAAGCACCTAGTTTTGGCCTTCCAATAGCTTTGTATGATAAAAATTCTAAAGGTGCTTTGGCTTATAGTGAGCTTGCAAAGGAAGTTATAAGAGCTAATAAAATTAAGGTCTAGTTTTGAAAAAATATTTAGTAAAGGGTGATAAAAATGGCAAAGATGAGTTTAGGAAAAGGCTTAGATGCTTTATTTCCACCAAATGTTAATGTAAATACTTTGGGTGATAAGAATGAAATTAATGATGCAAGTGAAAATGTAATTGAAATGAAGATTAATAGTGTTGAACCCAATATTAATCAGCCAAGAAAAAGTTTTGATGATGACAAAATTGATGATTTAGCTGAATCTATTAAGGTTCATGGTGTTCTTCAACCTATTATAGTTACTAAAAAAGGTGATTATTATCAAATCATTGCTGGTGAGAGAAGATGGAGAGCTTCTAAAAAGGCAGGACTAAAAACGATTCCAGCAATAGTTAGAGATTATGATGAAAGAAAAATAAGAGAAGTTGCATTAATTGAAAACTTGCAAAGACAAGATTTGAATGCTTTGGAGACAGCAAAGGCAATTAAGGAACTAATGGAAGAACATTCTTTAACACAAGAAGAAATCGCTAAAACTCTTGGTAAAAGCAGAAGTGCGATTGCAAATACATTAAGAATTTTAAATCTTGATGAAAGAGTACAAGAGCTAGTTGCTGATGGAAAAATTTCTGAAGGTCATGCAAGAACTCTTGCTTCTATTGAAAGTCCTCAAAAGCAATATAAACTTGCGATGGATATTATTAATCTTGATTTGAATGTAAGAGAAGCAGAAGAAAGAACAAGAATGGAAAAAGCGGAAACTACTAAGAAAAGTGAAAAAAAACAAGAAGTTAGTAAGCTTGAAATTATTTATAAAGATATTGAAAACAGATTAAAAAGAGCACTTGGAACTAAGGTATCTTTTAAACCTTTAACAAAGAGCAAAGGTAAGATTATTATTGAATATTTTTCTAGTGAAGAACTTGAAAGAATTCTAGAAATTTTAGAAAAATAATATTTAAACTTTTCTTTCCTAGTGTTTTTAGTAATACAGTTATAAGGTGGATGTGTGATGTTAGGAGGGATTTAATTGAACGCGATACTAGAATTTATGAAAACTCAAGAATTTAATCTTATTATTATGGTATTAGTTCTTGTTTTAATAATTTTGGCAATAATAAATTTGATAAGTCTAAGAAGATTAAAAAACAATTATAAGAAACTAATGGAAGTTTTGGGTAAAGGCAATAACTTTAATGATATGTTAAAAAACTATGTTATGGAAGTTGAAGATGCTTCTAAGGAAATTGAAAGACTAAAAAGTAAGACGGATAGTCTTCAAAAGAATGTAGAGAAGTGTTTTCAAAAGATTGGAATTGTTAGATATAATGCATTTTCAGAGACAGGTGGCTCACTTTCATTTGCACTTGCTCTTTTAGATTTTGAAAATTCGGGCTTTGTAATAAATGGTGTTTATTCGAGAGATAATACTACTACAACTTATGCAAAACCTGTAGTAAATGGAAAATCTAAGTATACTCTTGTTAAAGAAGAGGAGGAAGCTTTAGAGATTGCACTACATAGTGGCTATAATTGCTTTTTAAATTTTAATATATAAATATGAAAAGTACATGTGGTTTTAGATTTGTAATGAAAGGAGAAAAATAGTTTAATACTATTTTATATGTGTATGATTTCGGTTGTAATTCCAGTTTTAAATGAAGAAAAAGGTATCAAAGTAAATGTTGATACAATAATTAAAAATATTCCTTGTGACTACGAATTGATAATTGTTGATGACGGCTCAAAAGATAGTACTTGGAGTATTATTAAGGAAATGTCTGAAAAAAATAAGAATATTATAGGAGTTAGATTTAGTAGAAATTTTGGAAAAGAGGCTGCCTTAATGGCAGGTCTTAATGTCTCAAAGGGCGATGCTGTTATAACGATGGATTCTGATTTGCAGCATCCTCCAAGATATATTCCGAATATGATAAAGAAGTGGCAGGAAGGCTACAAAGTTGTAGAGTATAAGAGAAAAAAGAGAAATAAAGAATCTTTTATTTATAGAACTTGTGCAAATATTTTTTATGGTTCTTTAAAGAAATTGTCAGGACTGGATATGGCAAATTCTACAGACTATAAACTTTTAGATAGAGCTGTTGTAGATAATATTTGTAAGTTTAAAGAAGGCCAACTTTTCTTTAGAGGAATTGTTGATTGGGTTGGATTTGATAAGTATGTAGAGGAAATAGATTTTGATATGAGAGAGATAGGGAAAAGTAAATTTAAATTTAAATCTTTATCTAGATTAGCATTAAATGCAGTTACTTCATTTTCATCATCTATTCTTTATTTGACAGCGATAATAGGTGCTATATTTTTCATAGTTGCACTAATTTTGGCAATTCAAACTATTGTTAGAAAGATTATGGGACTTGCTCTAGAAGGTTTTACTACAATGATATTATTACAACTTATTATAGGATCACTTGTAATGTTCTGTCTTGCTATTTTAGGAATTTATGTTGGAAAAATTTACGAAGAATCTAAAGGAAGACCACAATATATCATTAGTGAGTTATGCAGAAAGGATTAGTTATGAATAAATTGCTTGATGTGTTTAAAGATAAGGAAAAGATGAAACACTATGCGTTATACATTATTTTTGGTATTTTAACGACGTTAGTAGATTTTGGTGTATATTATTTGCTTATTAATTGTTTGCCAAGTTTAAACGAAAATTTTGCAAATATGATAGGTATTTTTGCATCGATAGTTTTTGCCTATTTTACTAATAGACAATATGTTTTTAAAAGTAAAGAGAAGGATATGCTAAAAGAGTTTATGAAATTTTTTATAAGCAGAATGTCTTCGACCATTTTCAATATTGTAAGTTTTTGGGTTTTGACAACTTTCACCTCTATAAATAGTTACATAGTTAAAATTATTATTTCTGTTTTTGTTGTTATTGCTAACTATGTTATTAGCAAACTTTTTGTTTTTAAGGAGGAAAGTAAAGTTGAAAATAAATAAGGGCTTTTTTGTATTACTTACAGCAATTATTATCTTTCAATTTAGCTTCTTTGGATTAAAATATTTTGAGACAATGGATGATAATAATCAAATGCGGTATTTATCATTTGCGTAATGATGATATACAAGGTGATGTAATTTCGAGATATAGATCTTATAATGTTAGACCACTTGCATTTATTTTTGATGCTTATGTGTTCTCATGGTTTTGGGATAATATGTATGCTCTTCTTGTGACTATTATTATTTTGCATGTTTTAAATTTGTACTTGATTTATAAAATTTGTGAAAAGATGGGAATTTATTTAAGTGCGTTTTGTCTTTGCATCTTTGCAGTTTGCCCGATTTTAGTTGAATCGATTTATTGGATATCAGCTTCGACTAGAATTGTATTTAGCTTATTTTTATGTCTTTCATCAATATATTTATTATTAAAAAGTTTTGATGAAAAAAAAGATGGTAAAAAGTTGATGTTTTTCTACTCAGCTGTATTTCTTAATTTAATGTGTGTTGGCTTTTATGAACAAGTTATTGCTTTGAATTTATTTTTATTTATTTTTGTAATGATATGTCTTAAGAAATATAAATATATATGGATACCGATTACTTCTACAGTATGGATTGGTATTTGGTATGTATATTTTATGATGCATGGTGAAATGCAAGCACGTGGAGCATTAAATATTTCAGGTATGCTTGAGACTACAGTTAACTGCGTAAAAATGATTTTTACGAATTATATTAATGCGTATAGTAATTTTATTTACTCGCTTGGATTTGGAAAAGAAACTGTGCTTAGTAGTTTTGTTACCGTGTTTGTAGCAATTTTATTTGTTGCCTTTATGATTTACATTTATAAAAAGAAGGCAAATCTTGGCGAAAAGAGTAATACTACAAGAAAAATAATTTTTGCTATGATATGGATTGTTGTTCCATTTCTACCATTTATTGTCTTAGATACGAAATTTATAGCAGTCAGAAATTTATATTTCTGTACTTTTGGAATAGCAGTTATAGCAGAAATGATTTTAGATTTAGTATTATCACTTATAAAAAATGATAATACAAAAAATATAATTAAAACATCAATTCTTGCTTTTATCTCTTTCTTTTTTATAATTTCGAATATTGATGGAGTTAATAATTATAGAAAAGTAAATTTAATAGATGAAAAGGTGACAAAACAGATAATAGAAAATGTTCCAGCAGAAGCCTTTATTGATGGAAAATCTATATCTATAAATTATGATGCAAATGATTTATTTAAATATAAAAACTTATCAATATTTGTGGAGAGCACTATAGAAAGTGATTGGGCAACTGTTGGTAAGATTCAAGTTATGAGAAAGAGTACTAGTGCACCTACTATATACATTAATTCGAATCAGGATAAAGCAGATTATGTCCTATATTTTGATGGACAAATGAATTTGGTAAAAAACTAAAATTTATGCTTGACTTTAAATAAGCTTCATGCTATATTAATTAGGTAACCTGATGGAGAGGTGGTCGAGTTGGTTTAAGGCACCAGTCTTGAAAATTGGCGTACGTGCGAGCGTACCGTGGGTTCGAATCCCACCCTCTCCGCCAATTAAATAGGCGGACATTTAGTCCGCTTCAATTTTATGGAGACATACCCAAGCCGGTCGAAGGGGACAGTTTGCTAAACTGTTAGGGTTCGCAAGGGCCGCGAGGGTTCGAATCCCTCTGTCTCCGCCATAAACACTACCTGGCTTAAGGTGGTGTTTTTTTACGTTAAAGAAAAAGCTGTTTTGAATAAAATCAAAGCAGCTTTTTTAATGTGGAACTTAGGCTTTGTAGCCAAATTTTTCCATTCTTTTTAATTCTTCGTTAGAAAGAACATTAAACCATTTTGCTAGTCCTAAAATATCATTGTTTCTTAAAAATTCAAAATATTTTACTCTGTCTTCTTTGCTAATTACAACAGTAGGAAAATTGTTTTTTAATAACTCATAAGTTAAAAGTAGTCGCCCTGTTCTTCCATTTCCATCTTCGAAAGGGTGAATTTTTTCAAATTCAATGTGATATTTAGCAATCTTATTAAATATTTCTTGAGTATCATTATTGTAATTATAAACGTAATAATTCATTAGATTTGGAATCTTTTCAGGTGCTGGTGGAATATGTTCACTACCTCTAATAAAAACTTGTACGGTTCTGTACTCATCCGTTTCTTTTATGTTTTTATTTATGGTTTCATTTAAAGATTTAATGAACCTTTCATCAAATAAGTCTTTATTTTGCAAATTTTTAAAAACTAAATCTAATGCATTTTTATGATTAATAGCTTCATATATTTCTCTTGGCTCTTTTCCCTGAATTTTAAAACTATTATCATTATATAAGATGGCATATGTTTCGGCATAAGTAAGGGTACTTCCTTCAATTGCATTTGAATGATAAGTACTTCTTGTTATTAAATCTTCTAAATAATCTTTATTATTTAAAATAAATTCAAAAATAGTCATTGGTTTCTCCTTTTTGCAGATTTTTATTTTTTATATCTTGATTTTATATTGTTTGTTAATGAAAGTCAATATTTGTTATGCTTTGAAAAAGATGACAAAAAGCGGACTTAAGCACATTAATGCTTGTATGTGTGAAAGTGGAATGTTATAATTTTTCGTGTAGTATAAAATTTTATGATGTAGGTGATAATTATGAGGATAATTTTAGCGTCTAAATCTCCACGAAGAAAAGAGATTTTATCGATGATTACTAACAATTTTGAAGTAATTGTTAGTAATACAGATGAAAAATTAGAAGAATGTTTAACTGTAGAAGAGCAAGTTAAGAGGCTTGCTCATATAAAAGCTAAAACTGTTTTTGAAGAGACAAGTGGAGATAGAATTGTAATAGGTAGTGATACAATTGTTGTGAAAAACAATAAAATATATGGAAAGCCTAAGAATCATGATGAAGCGATTGCAATGTTAAAAGAACTTGAAAATGATAAGCATGAAGTCATGACTGGGTTAGCTGTAATGTATGAAAAGGATGGAAAGGTTAACGAAATACTTGACGTTTCCATAACATCGGTGTATATTAGTGAGGTCAAAGATAGCGAATTAGAAAATTGGATTGCCACAAATGAGGCATACGATAAGGCAGGAGGTTATGCAATACAAGGTAAATTTGGAGTTTTTATTGATAAGATTGAAGGAGACTATTTTACGGTAGTTGGCTTACCACTACATAAGCTATATGAAGCAATAAAAAATCTAATATAGGAGGAAAAGACCAATGGCAAGAAGAACTAAATCGAAAGGAAAGTATTCTCCGGTACTTACAGTCATACTGTTTGCTTGTTTAGCAGTTTATTACGTCTTAACTGGTGGCGAAAGCGATAATATAGATATTGCGAATAATAATTATGCTACTAGTGAGGTTATCAATACAACTGGTAATACCAATGTCTCAAGTGACTTAGAGATATATTATTTTGATGTTGGACAAGCTGATTGTATTTTTGCCAAGAATGAAAATGAGTGCATGCTTATAGATGCTGGTAATAATGCTGATGGTAAATTGATTGTAAAAGAACTTAAAAGCCTTGGCATTCAAAAGATTGACTATCTTATTGGAACTCATCCACATGAAGATCATATTGGTGGTTTAGATGACGTTATAGAAGAATTTGATATTGGTAAAATTTATATGCCTAAAAGATCCGCTAATACTAAGACTTTTGAAGATGTGCTAGATGCAATATCAAGTAAGAATTTAAAAGTTAGCACTCCAAATGTTGGTGATAAATTTAATGTTGGAGAAGCTACTTGTGAAATCTTGTCGGCAGATTCTAATGCAAAAGATACAAATGATTCATCTATAGTTGTTTTATTGACTTTTGGAAAAACGTCATATCTATTTACTGGTGATATTGGTAAAGAAATTGAAGAGGCTGTTAATTGGGAAGATATTGATGTTTTAAAAGTTGCACATCATGGCTCTAGATATAGTAGTTCTAAAGAATTCTTGACAGAGACTATGCCGGAAGTTGCTGTTATTTCGTGTGGTAGAGATAATGACTATGGACATCCACATGAAGAAGCCGTCCAAAGGATTGAGAGCACTGGTGCGGAGATTTATAGAACTGATAAGCAAGGAACTATTTATATAAAAAGTAATGGAAATAAATACGATGTAAGCGAACTTGATATTTGCTTGGATGGAAATTGATTGATGAGGTGGTAGTAATGAGATTTATCGTTGATAGAATAGAAGAAGGATTTGCTGTTTGCGAGTCTGACGATGAAAATAATACTATGATTAGCATTAAAATCGACGAAATACCTTTTTTATTAAGTGAAGGTGATGTTATTTACTTTGAAGATAATAAATGGGTAAAAGACGATTTTGAGAAAGATTCGATTGCCTCGAGAATTGAAAAGAAAATGAACGATTTATGGGAATAAATTTCTCATAAGTAAAAACCCCTTCAGATGTGATATATCACATTCTGAAGGGGTTTTTATTAATTCAAATATTATTTGTCTTCAAAATTTATCGCATTGGAAAATTTCCATAGCAGGCACGAATGAATTTAATTCGAGCGGCACAGAGATTAAAAACAGATAATCCAAAAAGAATAGTTGGTACAAATGCATACTTAACGGATTCTACTTGATAAATCTTAATTAAAGAGTATATAGTTCCACCTAGAAAAAGTAAAGACAGAAAAGATAGTATAATGACCTTAAGAGATTCAAGAGTAATGACGAGTTGCCAGCCAGAAGTTTTATTCATAGTTATCCTCCTTTTCAGGGCACCCAAGTGTAGCGCTCGACTTTTTGCTTCTTAGACAATAGTCATGAAGAAAGCAAGGGGTTGCAAACATCACGCTAGAATGTTTGGTATGTATCCCCGATTTATTAGCTATAAATCGAGGAGAGTATATCATAGATTTACATAAAATGTCAACAACTATTTCATATCTCCGCTACTATTTTTCCAATTATCTAACTCTAGTTGTTTTAATAATTTATAGCATATCTCAATTGTTTCAGCTTTTGTAATGTTTGAATTTGGTCTAAAATGACTTCCATCACCTTGAACTATTTTATATGCAGTTAATGATTTTACAGCTTCTAGTCCCCAACTTGGAATTTGATCTTTATCTGTATAAGCTAGATTTTCTGTTGTAGACTTACCTTTTAAAACGTTATTTACCATAGTACATGCTTGTACACGTGTAAGGTTATCATATAAATTTAGATATAATTTATTTCCTTGTGCAGAACCTTTTATAATACCTTTTGCATAAGCTAATTTAGCAGCTTCTAAAAGCCAAGTTGGATATAAAGTTTCGTCAGCAAATGTTATTTTTGGTATTTCTAAAGAAGCATCTTCATTGCTTTCTGTTATTGCAAGTAAATATAACATCATATCGCCTCTAGTTGTTAAAGTATTTGGCTTAAAGTAATAGCGATTACCAATCTCTTCACCAACTATAAGACCACGTGCTGCAAGATGTGATGCAGAGTAATTTGCCCAGTGATCTTGCATATCAATATAATGAAAAGGAATAACTGGTGCAGAGTCTTGAGCAATTGTAATAGTTACCATAGCTGTATTTGAAAATAAAGTACCATTTGTTAATTTAAATGAAAATGTGTCTGTTCCAGTATAATCTTTATCAGGTGTATAAGTGAATGTAGCAACAGTATTATCCTGATATAGTAAAGTTCCGTGAGTTGGTTGAGTCTCAATAACATATTTAATATTTGTTTCACCAGATGCTATTTCAGCACGCATAGTAGATGTTATTGAAGTATTTTTCTTTGTTGAAATTGAAGAGCTTTTTGCAGCACTTTTTAAAACATTTTCGCCTGATGATTCGCCAGAAATTGTTGGACCAACTGGTGGAAGAACAGTAGAGCCATCGCCTGAATTTTCACCACTATTTAATGTAGATACACCTAAAACTACAAAACTATTAGATGCAAGTATCACAAATAGCATGGTGAAGGCTAAAATTTTTTGTTTATATAACATATTAAAAACCTCCATAAAAGATAAAATTTTGTCAAAAAAATAATTTTTTGTTTCGATAGTATTCTTTGCTCACAATTACTTTAATATGCTTTGTTTTTTTTGGAAATACTGGATTTTTGTGCAAATTATGAATAAAAAATTTGACAAGCTATAAAATAGATAGTAAAATATAAAAGCTCGTCTTTATAGACAATAATGGAAGGAGTAAGGAAAAATAAAATGAAAACAGAACAAGAAATTGTTCTACAAAAGAAAATGATTATAATATTTTCACTTGTAATATTAGCAGTTACAATGGGAATATTAAATATCAAAAAAGAAAATCTTAAACTTGCAAGTGCTGAAACAGAAATTTTTGAAAGCGGAGAAACAATTAATATTCGAACAGAATACACAGCAAATGAAGAATTTTTTATCGTAAAAGATGAAAACTCTGGCGAGGTTGTAGAAGAATTTGAAAAAGATGACACAGAAGATAAAAACGAAGAAAAAGATGTAGAGATAGCAAAAGCTCAAGAAACTGAAAGTGTTGAAACATCAAAAGTAGAAGAAAAAGAAGTAGTAAAAGTAGCATCTAGAGGTTCGTATATAAGAGATACAAGTACACCACCTACAGAATACAAAAGTGTTATGCAGGTAAAAGCCACAGCTTATTGTTTATGTAAAAAATGTTGTGGAAAATCTCCAGATAATCCTAGATATGGTTATACTGCATCTGGTCTTAGAATTGTACCAGGGACTGGTATGAAAGTTATCGCGGTTGATACTAGTGTAGTTCCATTGGGTACAAATGTATATGTTGAAGGCTTATATGGAGCAGGAAACTATGGATATGCAGTAGCTGCAGATACAGGTAGTGCCATAAAGAATATGAAGATAGACTTATATATGGATACACACGAGCAAGCTTTATCTTGGGGTGTAAAGACAGTTAACCTATATATATTAGATAAATAAGATTAGAAAATGTTTGGTATTTTTATCAAACATTTTTTTATGGTTATAAATATTCTTGATTTCTAAATGTTATAAAGCTATAATGTAAATGAGGTGTTTTATGGATTTACGTGAAGAAACGATTGCAATTTTAAATAAATATGGACTTAGAGCAAATAAAAAATTAGGGCAAAACTTTTTGATTAATGAAAGTATTATTTATGATATAGTAAAAAAAGCAAATGTTACTAAAGAAGATGTTGTAATAGAGATTGGACCAGGACTTGGAAGTTTGACTAAAGAATTAATAAATAATGCTAAAAAGGTTATTGCAATAGAGCTAGATCCAAATATGATTGATATTTTAAAATCGCGTTTTGGTATATTTGATAACTTTGAGGTTATTTATGGGGATGTTTTAAAGATAGATTTGGAAGAACTAATAAAAGGATATGATAGTGTAAAGGTTGTTGCAAATTTACCTTATTACATTACAACTCCAATTATAATGAAACTTTTAGAAGATAAACTAAAAATTAAATCAATAACTGTAATGGTGCAAAAGGAAGTTGGTGAACGTATTTGTGCAACGCATAAAGATAAAGAATATGGTGCAATAACAGTAAGTGTACAATATTATTCAGAGCCACAAATAATTATAGATGTTCCGAAAGAAAATTTTCTTCCTGCACCAGAGGTTGATTCTTGCGTTATTAGGCTAGATATGAGAGAGAAGCCACTAGTTTCTCTTAAAGATGAAAAGTTGTTTTTCAGATTAGTAAAAGGAGCTTTTACTCAAAGAAGAAAGACTATAAATAATTCACTTACTTGCTCAGGAAAATCTAAAGAAGAAATAATAGCTGCTTTAAATAAACTTGGTATTGATAGTAAGTTAAGAGCAGAAAATTTGTCTATTCAGCAATATGCAGATATTGCAAATACGCTAGTGGAGGCGGTTTTATGATAAATAATAAATATGTTTTAATAGTAGATGATACAACAGAAACAATTGATTTGACCCTTAGACTTTTTTCTAAGGACAAAGGATTTGTTTTTGTTCATTGTTCATCAGATGTTGCAACTTTAAAATCTGGTTTGCAATCTATTCCAGACTTAATAATAATAAATGCAGATAATTTGCAAACGGATGTAAGAGGAATTTGTGAGTACATTAGAAAGAATAAAGATAATAATATAACGCCAATAATTATAACTGCTTCAACTAGAGAAGAAGAGTTTAAACTTGATATGCTTAAATGTAAAGTTGAGTACGTTATATCTAAGCCGCTAAATGAAGGATACTTTTATTATACAATAAGAAATATAAGTAGCTTAATTAGTGCAAATAGATGTATAAGTGCACTTACTGGACTTCCTGGTAATGTACAAATAGAGAATGAATTGAAAAGAAGAATTTCTTCTAGAACACAATATGCTGTTTTATATGTCGATTTGGATAATTTTAAAGCATACAACGATAAATATGGATTTATGAATGGTGATGAAGTTATAAAGTTTACGAGTGATCTTATACAAGAAACAGTGCAAAAACATGGGGCAAAAGGAGATTTTGTTGGTCATGTTGGTGGAGATGATTTTGTAGCTATTGTTAATTTGGAAAATGCTAGGAAGATTGGTAGAAATATAACTAAATTATTTGATGAAAGAATCGGGCAATTTTATACAGAAGAAGATGCAAAGAAAGGTTATATAAAAGTTTTAAACAGAAAAGGAAAACTTGAAAAATTTGCAATTATGACAATCACAGTAGCAATGATTAGCAACAAATATAAAAAATATGTTACTCCTCTTGAGATTGGTGAAGATGGTGCAAGTGTTAAGAAAAAAGCAAAGGCTATAGAGGGTAGCACGTTCTTAGAAGATAAGAGAAAAACTAAAAGCGTATAAATAAAAATAGTAGCTGATTTTATTAATTAGCTACTATTTTTTTGCATATTTATATAAAGAGGTGAATTTTATGTACATATTTAAACTGAAAAATTTGTTATTTGTTTTTATTACTTTGGTATTAGGTGCTGCAATTGCAATAGCACTTGTATCTCCACAGAAAGTAGAGGTTTTGGCTAATGTAAAAAGTAATATTATTGTAGTTGATGCGGGGCATGGTGCACCTGATGGTGGAGCTAGTGCAAATGGAATTACAGAATCAGATCTTAATTTAGTAATTGCTAAAAAATTGGAAAGTGCGCTAATAGATAATGGATTTGATGTAATAATGACGCGTGAAGATGCAGATAATATTGCTGATGCAGATGATCAGAGGTCAATAACAGAAATGAAACGTTCTGATTTAAATAATAGGGTCAAAATAATAAACGAAAGTGGTGCAGACTTGTGCATTTCCATCCATTTAAATAAATATGATTCACCAAAGTATTGGGGATGGCAGACCTTTTTTAACGAAAATTCTGAAGAAGGAAAGAGATTAGCGGATAACATTCAAAAGAGTATAGGAGAATTCGTCAATAGAGAAAATAGTAGGCAAGCTTTAAAAATATCTGGAATTAAAATTGTTGATAAAACCAATATACCTGTTGTTATTGTTGAATGTGGTTTTATATCTAATAAAGAAGAAGCAATACTTTTACAAAATGATGAGTATCAAGATAAACTTGTTTCACGGAATTTGCAAGGGTGTTGATGAATTTTATAAATAAGCTAATTTTATTTTAGGTATATTTTTCTTTACTTTGCAAAAAATACTTTTGTTATGTAAGAGATTTTTTACTTGCATTATAAAATTTGTAAAGGAAGATTTAAAATGGAAAACTATGCAAAAAGATTAGCTTTAGAACATGGTATTCAAGGAAAAACTTCTAAGAGATTTTATCCTATTATTGAACTAAAAAAAGATTTTGAAATTATACGTAAAGCTTATGATGTTTTGACTGAAAGTATATCTTTAGATATACCTATACCACCAAGTGGAGAATGGCTTTTAGATAATTTTTATATTATCGAAGAACAAGTTAGTGTTATTAGTGATGAGATATCTTTGAAGCAATTTTTAAAATTGCCAGCTGTAAAAGGAAAAGCTAGAATTTTTTTGATTGCAGATGCAATTGTAGAAGTTAATGATGGAAATATAACTAATGATTTTATAAAAAGATTTATCCGTGCATATAGTAGCAAAAGAAAGCTTTCGATGGAAGAGATATGGATGCTTCCTGTGGCTTTAAAAGTTGCTTTGATTAAGTATATACGAATTGTTGCAGATAGAATAATAGCTTCTCAATATCAAAAATTTAAAGTAGCAAGTTTGATAGAAAGAATTATAAAAAATAAATCTCAAAGAGAACAAAGTTTTTATAAATATAAAAATATTAATTTAAATGGTGAGATAACAGCTTATGTAGAATTTTTGGTATATTTATTAAAGAAAGAAGGAAAGAATGCAAAAAAATATATTAATATTTTATCTGAAGAAGTAAAAAAAGCGGGAACAACTTTAGATGAAGTTATAAAAGTTGAACATTATGATATGGCTCTTAGAAGAGTTAGTATGAGTAATAGTATAACAAGTATAAAAAACATATTAAGATATAATTTTGTGCAGATATTTGAAGAAATAAACGGGATTGAAGAGATTTTAAATAAAGATATATGGTATGAAAAATCTGATTTTGATACCAAAAATTTATATAGAAGCAAAATTCAAAAACTAGCTCAAAAGTTAAAGTTATCAGAAAGTTATGTTGCAGAAAAACTTATAGATTTTTCAAATGAAAATAATGAACATATAGGTGAATATTTAGTTGGAGAAAAGGAAAATGAATTTTATGAAAAAATTAGCGGTAGAAAGAAACGTGTACTAAGTAATAAGGACAAATTATTTATATATCTTTTATTTATATATGTTCCGGCAATCATAGTTAGCATACTAACTATGAACTTGAACTTTTGGATTGCACTAATACCATTTTCAGAAGTGTTTGTATTGCTTGCAAATAAATTTGTTACAAAAACCAAAAAACCTACTATACTGCCACGATTAGAAGATATTCCTGAAGATGCAAATACATTTGTTATAGTACCAACTTTGCTTAATAATTCAGAGAAAGTGAAAGAGATAATACAAAATCTCGAAGTTTTTTATTTAGGTAATAAATTACCTAACTTGTATTTTGCATTGCTTGGTGATGCATCAGAAGAAAGCACAGAGCATATGGATTTTGATGAAACAGTTAAAAATACAGGAACTTTAGAAGTTCAGAAATTAAATGAAAAATATGGAGAAGAAAGATTTTTCTTTTTGTATAGAAAAAGAGTGTTTAATAAAAGTCAGGGTAAGTTTTTAGGTTATGAAAGAAAAAGAGGAATGATAACTGAATTTGTTCAATTTTTACTTACAAAAGCAAAGGGAACATTCTTAGTAAATACAATAAATGAGATTCCACAGATTAAATATATAATTACATTAGACTGCGATACCATTTTGCCAATGGATACTGCCAAAAAGTTAATAGGTGTAATGGAACATCCTATTAACAAACCAATAATTTCTGGAAAAACGGTAGTAAAAGGTCATGCCTTAATACAACCAAAAGTTGGTATTTCGATGGAGAGTTCAGTACTTTCTGATTTTTCGAAAATGTTTGCTGGCAGCGGTGGAATAGATCCTTATAGCACAGCAGAATCTAATGTTTATCAAGATTTGTTTGATGAAGCAATTTTTACTGGAAAAGGTATTTTTAATGTAGAAATTTTTAATAAGTTATTAAAAGATGAAATCCCTGAAAACACAGTATTAAGTCATGACTTACTTGAGGGAAGCTATTTAAGATGTGGTCTTGCTAGCGATATTGAAGTAATAGATGGATTCCCGTCTAGAATAAATTCTTATATGCTAAGGCTTAGTAGATGGACAAGGGGAGACTGGCAAATAATTAGTTGGCTTTTTAAAGGTCCGTTAAATTCTTTATCTAAGTATAAGATATTTGATAATTTAAGAAGAAGCCTTTTGGATATTTTCTTACTTGCATTATTTTTTGTTAATGGATATATTCCAGCCTTGTTTGTAATATTTTTTCCATTCATATTGGACTTATTAAATGTTTTATTTTGCCATAGAAGTGGAAAAAAATCAAAGAACTATTTGCCAATTTTCGACGGAGCATCGGGCAGTTTTATAAGATGCTTTTTTAATCTTTTGTTTTTACCGTACAAAGCAGTATTAATGATAAAAGCAATAGGAATAACGTTATATAGACTTATTATATCAAAAACACATATGCTAGATTGGGTGACTGCAGCAGATGGTGAAAGAATATTAGGAAAGAAGTTAAAAGATTATATATTTTCTATGTCGTCGTGTTTTGTGGTAGGAATTTTACTTGTTTTAGATAGCATATTTTTTAAATTTTCAAATATGTATGTTAGCTTATTTTTGTTTGTACTTTGGTCATTTACACCTATAGTCAGCTTTTTTATAAGCAGACCGATAAATTATGATAAAGAAAAAACTACTCCAAAAGATGAGGATTATTTAAAAGATATTGCTCTAAAAACTTGGAAATATTTTGACGATTACATGAATGAAAAAAATAATTATCTTCCACCGGACAACTATCAAGTTGGAAGAAAGAAAGATATAGTAACAACAACATCTTCAACAAACATAGGACTAGCGTTGCTTAGCATTATTTCTGCTAGTGATCTTAAATTTATAAATAACGAAGAATGTATTTTTAAACTAAAAAAAATACTAGATACAATTTTTAAATTAGAAAAATGGAATGGTCATTTATACAACTGGTATAATATTGAAAAATTAGAGCCACTTTATCCAAGGTTTATATCGACTGTTGATAGTGGAAATTTTGTTGGATATTTATATGTTGTAATGCAGTTTTTAGCTAATAATAATGAAGAAGAATATCGTCAAAAAGTAGAAGAACTTATAAAAGATACTGACTTTTCAAAGCTCTATGATTTTGAAAAGAACTTATTTTCAATAGGTTTTGACATAAGAGAAAACAGACTTGTAGATTCTTATTATGATTTACTTGCTTCTGAAGCACGACTTGCAAGTTTTGTCGCAATTGCCAAAAGAGATGTTCCATATAAGCATTGGTTTAGTATGAGTAGATCTCTAACTACGGTTGATAGGTATAAAGGTCTTGTTTCGTGGTCTGGAACGATGTTTGAATATTTTATGCCACTTATAGTAATGAAATCATATAAGTACACAATACTTGATGAAACTTACGATTTTTGTATATATAGTCAAAGAAGATATGCGAAAAAACTTGGAATACCTTGGGGAATTTCTGAATCGGCTTTTAACTTACAAGATTTAAATTTGAATTATCAATATAAAGCTTTTGGAATCCCATGGCTAGGGTTAAAAAGAGGATTAAAAGATGAAATTGTAGTCGCACCGTATAGTTCTTTTTTAGCACTTTCAAAATCTCCAAAAGAAGTATTAAAAAATGCAGAAGAATTAAAAAAATTAGGAGCTTTTGATAAATATGGCTTCTATGATTCAATAGATTTCACACCAAGTAGGATGTACGAAAATAAAGGAGCTATAGTAAAAACATATATGGCACACCACGAAGCATTAATACTTCTTTCGATAAATAACTATTTAAATGATGAAATTTTACAAAAACGATTTGGAGAAAATACTGAAATAAAATGTGCTGATTTATTATTGCAAGAGAGGGTTCCTGCTAACATTATTTTTACAAAGAAGAAAAAAGAAAAAGTAAAAATCATGAAGTATAAAAGTTATGAAGAGCACGTCGAAAGTATCATTAATAATCCAGCAGGTAATGTCAATATTCAATCAAATGGAAAATACACACTAGTGATAAATGATTTTGGCGAAGGATATTCTAATTTTGATAATATACTTGTAACAAGATATAAAGATTCGATTAAACAGAGTATGTGTATGTATATAAAAAATCTTGAAACGCAAGAAATGATTACAAATACACCATATCCAATGTATAATGAATCGGATGAATATGAAATAAAGTTTTCTCCATCTGATAGTTCTTTTTATAGAAAGAGTGGGGATATAGATGTTACAACAAAAATTGCTGTTTCTTCTGAAGAGAATATAGAAGTAAGAGTTATAACTATAAAAAATAATTTTAGCAAGTCGCTTAACCTAGATTTAATAACTTATGTCGAACCAGTTTTAACGTATAAAAATAATGACATTGTTCATCCAGCATACAATAATTTATTTTTCAGAGCATCGAAATATAAAACTGGAGTTTTACTAAATAAACGTTCACACAATGAGAGCCTTTATTATATTAATTTTTTAACTTTTGATAAATTAGATAATTTAGAGATTGAATTAGATAAATCTAAAGTAATTGGAAGATTAAGAGATATGAAAAATCCTATAATTTCTAAACAAGATGTAGCTTTTTCAAACGAAACAAATATGACGACAAACACAATTATTTCTTTTCGAGGTAATTTAAAATTAGAGCCAAATGAGTCACAAATAATTTCATGTTTTTATGGTGTTTCAAAAAAATATGACAACATTATAAATATGTATGAAAAATATAATGCAGTAGATTCATATAAAAGAATTTTTGAATTGGCTTATTCTAAGAGTTTAGTAGAAAATAGGTTTTTGGGATATAAAGGAAAAGATATTATTGTTTATAACAAGTTATTTTCAATGATTGATAATAATAAAACAAGAGAAAAGTACAAAGATAAAATTAATCAAAATATATTAAAACAAAATAGTTTGTGGAGGTTTGGAATTTCTGGTGATTTGCCAATTATACTAGTTCGAATAAATAGAGTTAATGATGTGTATGTTATAAATGATTTAATTTTAGCGGTAGAATATTTTTATAAAAAGGGACTAAAAGTAGATTTGGTTATTTTTAATGAAGAGGATAGCAAGTATGAACAATATGTGCAAGATAGACTATATGAGATAATAAGTGCAAAAAATTTGAATTATCTTTTACATCAAAACGGAGGAATTTTTATTGTGAAGAAAAATGATGTAAGTGTAGATGAGGAAAATTTAATTTTTTCTCATAGTGATATTATACTAAACGCACGAGATGGTTTTTTAAAGGAGCAATTATATGACGAATAATAAATTATTATATTTTAATGAGTTCGGTGGATTTAGCGAAGATGGCAAAGAATATATAATTAAGACAAATGAAAAAACAACACCACTTCCTTGGTCGCACGTTATTGCTAATAAGGATTTTGGAACGATAGTTACTGCAAATGGTGGTGGGTATATATGGTATAAAAATAGTCAGGTAAATAAAATTACGACTTGGTCAAACGATCCTTTAAAAGATATGCCATCTGAAAAGTTAATACTAAAAACGCAAAATAGAGAAATAGACATTTTGCCGTATGAAAGTTTAGAAAAGTTTGAAATTATCTATGGTTTTGGTTATGCAAAATTTATTTATCAAGATGAAGATATAAAAATAGGTACACTTATTTATGTTCCAATTAATAAAAACAAAAAAGTATATAAAGTAATGATAGAAAGTAACGAAGAACTAAATTGTACTTTTGAATATTTGATGGAGCCTGTTTTGGGAGTTTCAAGAGAATTTACTAAAAAGCATATTGTCATTGAAAAAGAAGAAGATAAAGTAATTTTAAAAAATAAATATAGAGAGCTTTATTCAGATGATGATGTGCTTTTAAAATTTTCTAAGCCTATATCTAGTTTTTGTTTTGATGATAAAAAAGTAAATGTAAATATAGAATTGAAAGAGGCATATAAATTTGAAATACAAATCGAAGTACAAGCTGAAAATGGTGAGTTACAAGATACAGAAAAAGACATGCAGGAAATAGAAAAGTTTTGGAATGACAAAATGAAAAATGTTAAAGTGTATACACCTGTAGAATCTATGAATATTATGATGAATGGTTGGCTTTTGTATCAAACACTTGCGTGTAGATTGTGGGCGAGAACTTCTTTTTATCAAGCAGGTGGGGCATTTGGTTTTAGGGACCAGTTGCAAGATTCTATGATGTTTTTGTGGTTTGATGAGAATATAACTAGGAATCAGATTTTATATCATGCTGCACATCAATTTGAAGAAGGAGATGTACTGCATTTTTGGCATCCAGAAAAAAATAGCGGTACTAGAACTAGGTATTCAGATGATTTACTTTGGCTTCCTTTTGTGCTTAGTAAGTATATTGAGTATACTGGGGATGTTTTGATACTTGATGAAAAAGTTCCGTATGTGAAATGCGAACCCCTAAAGGAGAATGAAGCCGAAAGATATACAGATGTTGAAACAACAAAGTTTGAAGATACTTTATATAATCATGCTAAACAAGCGATAAAGTATGGGGTAAAACTTTCGGATAAAGGTCTTCCTTTAATGAATGGCGGAGATTGGAACGATGGGATGAACAAAATTAAAGGCAATAGTATATGGCTTGGATTTTTTATTTATAATGTTTTAAATAGATTTAAAAAGGTATGCGAGATAAAAGAAGATTACGAAAATATAGAAAAGTATGAGAAGATTTTAGAGACTCTACGAAAAAGTTTAAATGAGAATGGCTGGGATGGCAAATGGTATAGGAGAGCATATTTTGAAGACGAAACTCCAATTGGTTCAGCAAGTAATGATGAGTGCAAGATAGATGGTATATCGCAAAGTTGGTCTGTAATTTCTGGTGCTGGTGAAATTGACAAGTGTATTTTAGCGATGGATAGTTTAGATAGTTATTTGGTTGATAAAGAAAATATGATTATAAAGCTTTTGACACCACCTTTTGATAAAACGAATTTAAATCCCGGATATATTAAAGAGTATATACCTGGTGTTAGAGAAAACGGTGGGCAATATACTCATGGGGCAATTTGGAGTATTATAGCGAATGTTATTTTACGAAATGGTGATAGGGCTGGAGAATATTTTAGGATGATTAATCCGGTTGAACATGCTAGGACGAAAGAAAGTGTTTTAAGGTATAAGGTTGAACCGTATGTTGTTGCAGCGGATGTGTATGCTTCGCCTGGAATGGTTGGGAGAGGTGGCTGGACATGGTATACTGGTTCTAGTTCTTGGCTTTATATTGCTGGACTTGAGTATGTTTTAGGGATCAGCAGGAGTAAGGATGTTTTAAAGATAAATCCTTGTATACCGCATACTTGGCAAGGGTTTAGTGTGCGTTATATTTACAAGGATACTATGTATAATATTGAAGTTAAAAATCCGAATTTGAAGGCTAATGGGATTTGTTCGGTTTGCTTGGATAATGAGTTTATAAGGACGAATGAGATAAAGTTAGTTAATGATGGGAGGGAACATTGGGTTGAAATTGTTTTGTAACTTTTTGGCTTGATGGCTCTCTACTGGGAGCTTTAAAATGCAAGACAAGAAAGGTTTTTAGATAAAAAATTTTAGTAAGTGGTAGTATAAAAGTATATTAATTTTTTGATGCCCTCGCCACACCAAACCGTTGCATCAAAAAATTAATATACTTTTATACTTGTTTTGGATTTGCGTGTTCTTTTATCTAAAAACCTTTCTTGTCTTGCATTTTAAAGAGATGGTTATGGTTATTTGTTTTGTTTTAAGTAATAAAGCATTTCTACGATGACTGCTAATACTATTGAGATTATCAGTATTGCTGATATTATGGGACTGAATATTGTACTTAATGCCATTAGGAAACCTCCAAAAACAAATGAGTATCCTAGGATTCTTGAAAATTTTCTATATGTTTCTTCATTCTTTGGTGCTGGATGCATTATGGCTTTTGAAGAAGTGAAATTTATTTTTGGAATATAGTTTCCTAGTATTATGAATAGTATGCCTATAAATACAAGTGTGGTTCTTCTAATGTCTATTGTATTTCCAAGTCCTATTTGGATTATGATAAAGTATACTAAGAAGTTGATTAGTGGGATAAACCATTTTACTATTTCTATAAATTTTATATTGGTTTTACCATCGCTACGTAGGTCGGATATAATACATGAAATTACTTGTAATATTCCAAGAAATATTGGTATTCCAAATAGAGCAAATTCTTTTGAAGCATATCTATCGGGTGTGTTGTTTATGTCGAAATGTACTGCTATTTGCTCTGGTAACATGTCATAGTATAATATGCCAGAAATGATAGGTAATAGACATGCTATGAATGTTATTATTAATATTTTGAAATTAATTTTTTTCATTTTCTTTTCCTCCTAACTTATATATCCAAACTAAAACGTCTTCAAAGACGGAAACGTTTAGCTCGTAAAAAATAAAATTTTTTTCTCTTGTTTCTGTAACTAAATCTGCTTTTTTCAGTTGTGCTAAATGATACGAAACGGTAGCATTTGTTAAGTTAAATTTTTGAGCAATTTCTCCAGCAGATTTGCGTTCATTACGAAGCATTTCTAGTATCTCTCTTCTTACTGGATCTGAAATCGCCTTAAATGTATCTGATAAAGACATCTTCATCACTCCTTTGAAAACTATTTAGATGATTATCTAAATACATTGTAGCACTGTGAAAAAATAAAGTCAACAACTATTTAGAAAAAAATCTAAATAGCCTGCAAAAAATTTTTAATATAGTTTGATAATTCAATAATAGACCGATAAACTAGTATTTATAGCTGCATAAGTAAGTAGAATATGCTAAATCTAAATATTGTTTGCTTAAAGGGGTTAATTGTATTATACTAATACTTGTTAATTTTTTTGTCGAAAGGAAGAAATGATGAACACTGAAGAGATATTAAAAGGTTTAAATAAAGAACAAAAGGAAGCTGTTATGCATGTGGATGGACCGCTTTTGGTTATTGCTGGTGCGGGAAGTGGTAAGACGAGGGTTTTAACTCATAGGATTGCGTATTTGATTTCAGAAAAGGATGTTGCTCCTTGGAATATTATTGCAATTACTTTTACAAATAAAGCTGCGAGGGAAATGAAAAGCAGGATTGAAAATATTGTTGGTATAGAAAAGGCAAATGATATTTGGGTTGGAACTTTCCACTCGATGTGTGTTAGAATTTTAAGAAGAGAAATTACAAAGATTGGCTATGGTAGTGACTTTGTAATTTTTGACATGAGTGATGCAAAGAGTGTTATTAAAGAGTGTATAAAAGAACTTAAATTAGATGATAAAGTTTATAGCGATAAGTATCTTGCTTATGAGATAAGTAAGGCGAAGAATGAGATGATTACTACAGATAGATATGCTAATATGTATGCTTCAAATGCTAGAATGAGCATAGTTGCAAAGGTTTATAGTTTATATCAATCTAAGCTTTTTAAAGATAACGCACTTGATTTTGATGATATCATAAATAATACAATAAGAGTGTTTGAGGAAAATGAAGATGTTTTGGAAAAGTATCAAGATAAGTTTAAGTATGTTTTGGTAGATGAGTATCAAGATACAAACAAAGCTCAAGATAAGTTAATAATGCTACTTTCAGCGAAACATCATAATGTATTTGTTGTTGGAGACGATCAGCAAAGTATTTATAAGTTCAGAGGAGCAGATATAAAAAATATTTTAAATTTTGAAAAAAATTTTAAGGAAACAAAGGTTATTAAGTTAGAGCAAAATTATCGTTCTACAGGAAGCATATTAAATGTTGCAAATGAGGTTATAAAGAATAACACAGGAAATGTAAAGAAAAAGCTATGGACTGAAAATGATGAAGGAAATAAGCCACAAATTTTTGTAGCAAAAGATGAATATGATGAGGCAAATTTTGTTATATCTAAAATTAATTCTTTAAAAATAGAAGAATACTATAAATATTCAGATTTTGCTATCTTGTATAGAACGAATGCTCAATCAAGAGCTTTCGAGGATGTTTTAATGCGTGAAGGAATTCCTTATAGAGTTGTTGGAGGACAAAAATTCTATGAGAGAAAAGAAATTAAAGATGTACTTGCTTATTTAAGATTGGTTCAAAATACAAACGACAACGTAAGTTTAAAAAGAATAATAAATGAACCCAAAAGAGGCATCGGAAAAACTACAATAGATACGATTGAGCAAATTGCAAATGAATTAAATATGCCGATGTTTGAAGTCGTTAAAAACATTGACCAATACGGACTTACAAGAGCTAGAAATGAGCTTAAAGCTTTTGCAGATTTTATATTAAAAATGAAAAGTGATATATCTAGCATCGAAAAATTGATGGATAATATTTTAAAAGAATCAGGATATTTGAAAGCTTTAGAAGATGAAAAGGCAGATGAAGCAAATAGCAGAATAGAAAACATCGGTGAGTTTTTAAACGTAGTTATTGAGTTTGAAAATCAAGAAGCAGATGCAACATTAGCATCTTTCCTAGAAAACATTGCATTAGTTACAGATTTAGATAATGTAGATGAAGCACAAGATTCTGTTTTACTTATGACATTACATACAGCAAAAGGTCTTGAGTTCCCAACTGTATTTTTGGTTGGACTTGAAGATGGACTATTTCCAAGTTATAAAAGTATTGGCGAGATGGACGAAGAGGAAGAAGAACGTAGACTTTTCTATGTTGGTGTAACTAGAGCAGAGGCACATTTATTTTTAACTTGTGCAAAATGCAGAACTGTTTTTGGTAGCACATCTTATAATAAACCATCAAGGTTTTTAAGCGAAATTCCAGAAAACTTAGTTGATGGAACTATAAAGAAAAAGGAAGAAGAATATTTTGATTTTGACGGAAGAGGCGACAGATATTCTACATTTGATATAAAAGAGCCAGTTGCAGCATTTAGTTACAGAACAGCAGATAGCTTTTTAAAGAAAGCAGTTGGCGATGATACAGTTGATTTAAATGCATTTGGTGTTGGCGTAAAAGTTATGCATAAAAAATTCGGAGAAGGAGTTATCACAAACGCAGAGCCAGAAGAAGACGATTTAAAATTAGACATAAACTTTGATAAAGTTGGAAGCAAACGTCTCATGGCAAAATTTGCAAAGCTTGAAATTTTGTAAGTTATAAATGTTTTGCATGGAAATTTATTAATTTGTTACACGATTACAATGTGACAGGTGTCTTGCAAGATGCATAGAATAAAAGGGGCTTTTATAGCCCCTTTAACCTTCTAAACTATTTATATCCTGCAAGAAATCAAATCAATTTCTAATTGCTTATATTTCCATTCACCCTTATTGTTTTTGGTTTTTTGCTTTATTACTCCAACATAGACATTAAATCCTCTTCTTTTCAATTCTAAAAATATGATATTTTCCATAATATGAGTTTCTTCATATTATATATTTTTTATCCTTTTACTGAGAAAATATCAATATTTTCATCTAAAAAAAACTTCAACATTTAAGACTTTTTTAGATAAAACCTAAATGTTTGCATTTTACCTGTGTGAAAATCGAGATAGAAATATGTATTATTTTGAGTTTGGGTTACAAATTTTACAAAAATTAAGAAAATAGAATTTGAATATTAATAATTCAAACGATTAAATTGGCATAATTTTCTTGCTTGCTTAGTTTCATTATGCTACTATATAAAATATAAGGAGTGTGGTATACAAATGAAAAGCAATAAAGGAATCTCACTTGTAGAACTTGTAATTGTTATGATAATAATGATACTTTTAGTTTCATTTACAGTTTTTAAAGGAATAGATTCAATAAATAAATCTGAGGCTACAGAGTTATATGAAGAGATGACTGCACTTAAGACGGCTGTTAGTGGAATAATGACACAAAAGTTTGTAGGTGAGTATGATGACGAATGGCTAAAAAGTTATTATAATGAAGATGTTGGAAACGGATGGTATGAAATAAAATCTACAAAAGAAGCTGGAGCTAGTGGAGATTTAGCAGCAAAATATGAAGTGGATACAATAAGAAGAAGCTATTTGATAAATTTTGAAACAGGCGAAATAACACTTTCAAAACCAGTTGAACTTATGGGAACTTCTGTAAGAACTTATGATAGTGTTAGAGCATTAGTTGAATCAAATAGAATATAGGAGGTGCTTAATTTGAAAGGAAACGAGGGTGTAACTATATTACAGATTGTTATTACTATAATAGTAATGATGCTTATTTTATCTGCAAGTGTTTTTTATGGAGTTAATACAACAAAAGAGGCAAAAATTGCTGCAACATATAACGAGATAAAAGAAATTGAAAGTGCAATCAAAGAGGCAGAAGTAAGAAACAAAATCGAAATTTTAGAAAACAGTATAAAAATTTTAGGAGAATATGAAGCACCTAAAATAGATGTTAGTGCATATGCTACTCAATTAGCAGGCAAAACGGGTGATTTTTACTACTTAGATTTTACTTCTTCAAGAAAACTGTCTAATGTTTTCGATATAGAAAGAGTAAAAAACGATTACCTACTAGAAATAGATAATTTAAACATTTACATGGTAGATGGAATAGACATAAATGATACAACATTATACGATGCCAAGGAAATTGCTAATTTCTATCAAGACGCATTTGTAAAATAAATTTAAATTAAAATAATTAGGGAAAAGCTTTAAATATCTAGCTTTTCCTTTTTATTATGGCTTAAATATAATTTAAAATGAAGAAAATAGTTAATTTAATTAGATATGCGGAGAAAATATGATGATATTTTTGAAAAAATATCCCAGAAAAGTAAAAAAACGGCTAAAAAATGTTGCGACAAATTAATTAGTATAGTAAAATAATGTTGCTTAGGAAAAAAGATGGAGGGATTGAATTTTGCTGAAAATATCAGGAAGAACAAAACTTGTTTTAAGCACTTTAAGTAAGTTAATATTGGCTATGTTGATTGGTTGTACTTTACTACTTGCTATTTTGTTTGTTTCATACAATCCAACTTATGAAGTAAAATTAAACGGAGAAAGTTTAGGATATGTATCAAACAAAAGTCTAATACAAAAAAGAATTGACAACTTTATACAAAATGGTGATGCTGAAAATGTCGGCTATGTAATTTTAAAGGATAAACCAGAATACGAATTTGCACTTGTAAAAAAAGACGTTGAAATCAATGATGATGAGGTTACATCAAAAATCATTGATACTTGCGAAGTTTATTATAGAGTGTATGGTATAAACGTAGGTAACGAAGAAGAATTTGTTGTTGAAACAATCGAAGAAGCACAACAAATTTCTGATAAGATAAATGAAGAGCAAAAGAATTATACTGAAAAGAAAAAAATTGAGATATCAGAAAAATTCGTTAGAGCTTATGATTTAATAGATGATGTCGAAGTTGCTGTTAATGATATTGTTGATGAAATCGAAAAAGAAAATGAAAAAGTAATCAAAAAAGCTACTGCATATGCTGCTTCAACAAAAGTGGTCGCAAAAGAGATATTACTTGCTTTAAGAGAATCGAATGCAGAACTAAACTTTAGAAATCCACTTGATAACGGAATTGTAACATCTAGATATGGACTTAGAAGTTTAGGAAATCATAAAGGTTTAGATATAGCAGCTCCTACAGGAACCCCAATACATGCATCAGAGGCTGGAGTTGTTACACATTCTGGCTGGATGGGTGGATATGGAAACCTTATAATTGTTCAACATGCTGCTGGATATGAAACATATTATGGACATTGTAGTAAAATAGTTGCAAATGTTGGTGATAATGTTGAAAAAGGAGACGTTATCGGATATGTAGGAAGCACAGGAAGATCAACAGGACCTCATGTACACTTAGAAATAAGAATTGATGGAGTTATATATAACCCAGTAGAATTTTTAGATATATAAAATTTAAGAGCTTTAATAAAAGCATTTAAAAATGTTTTTATTAAAGCTCTTTTTGTATCTTCTTCTAACATTTTTTATAAAAAAATCAAATATTATACATTGACAATTTAGCGCTAATAATAGATAATAAAGGTAATAAAAATGGTGTATCCGTAAAGAAAGGTGAAGATTATGAGCAAAAAAATATTAATCGTCGATGACGAAAAAAATATTGTAGATATATTAAATCATAATTTAAAAAGAGAGGGCTATGAAACAGTTCAAGCTTATGACGGAGAAGAAGCAGTTGAAAAAACAAAATCGGAAAAACCAGACTTGGTTTTACTTGATGTTATGCTTCCAAAGATGGATGGCTTTTCAGTTTGTAAAACAATAAGACAAACTTCTAACATACCAATAATTATGGTTACCGCAAAAGAAGATATTGTCGATAAAGTAATAGGCTTAGAATTAGGTGCTGATGACTATATCACAAAACCATTTAGTGTTAGAGAAGTTTTAGCAAGGGTTAAAGCAAATTTAAGAAAATGGGATGGGATTGAAACAAGCATAAAATTAAATGATGCAGATCAACAAACTTTAACATTTGGACCTTTAACTTTGGATAATTATAAATATGAAGCAAAAGTTAGTGGAAAGAGTGCAGAACTTACGTTAAGAGAATTTGAACTATTAAAGTTTTTAGCAACACAACAAGGACAAGTTTTCTCGCGAGAGGAACTTCTAGAAAAAGTTTGGGGTTATGATTATTTTGGAGACGTTAGAACAGTTGATGTTACGATAAGAAGAATAAGAGAAAAAATAGAAGAGAATCCTAGTGAACCAGAATTTTTAGCAACAAAAAGGGGTATTGGGTATTACTTTAACGCAAATTAAGTTAGAAATTAAAAGGGCAGACGTAGGTTCTGCCCTTTTTTGTGTAGTTAAAAAGTTAAACCTTGTATTATAAAGTAAAATAAATGAAAAAATAAAGATATATAATTTATATTCTTAGTGTAAGTTATAAAAGGAGTAAAAGATGTTTCTTAAGAGTTTACAATTAAAATTAATTTTAATATTTTTTATTTTAATTTCAACCACCGTTCTTGGAATAGGTGTGTACTCTATAAAAAAAGTTGAAGAAGTGTATTACAACGGCTTTATAGAGGAAATGTTAAATACGATTTCAAGTTTTGGACTTAATATAAAACATATAAAGGATGAAGAAACAAAAAGAACTGATGAAAGTCTTAACGTTGGAAAAGATTTTATAAATAAAAAAAATCAAGTTCTTATAAATGAAGAAAAAATAGAGGAAGAAAGAGAAGAAAAACTAACTCAAGAAACTATAAAAAAGATATATGCAAATTTCAACATTTATTTTTCTTTAAATAATATTAGTAGAAGAGGTTATCTATTAAATAAGGACTATAAAGAATTGCTTACTAATCAAACGGTTTCTTTAACAGATATAGCTAAAGAATGTATTGGTGATGCACAAAAAGATAGCAATCATTTTTTCGGAATGAAGGATAAAAGTGCTAATAGTTATATTTTTGCTTATTATATAAATTACAATTTCGAAAAAGAAAATATTGAATTTACTATATTTGTAGAACAAGATAGTAATTATATAAATAATGAGCTTGCCAAGATTAGAAATGCATATCTTTCAGCAATTATTGGAATTTTGATTGTAACAATTGCAATAGTATATGTAACTGCAAGAAGTATTACAAAACCAATTTCAATACTTACAAGTAAGGCAGAGTCGATTGCAAATGGTTCTATAGAGCACATTGCATTATCATCAAAAACACACGCTGGCTATGAGATTGCAAGGCTTGTAGATACATTTAATTTGATGATAAATCAGATAAAAGGAAACATGAATGAAATTTCGAGTGAGAAAAATAAACTTGAAACGATATTACTTCACTTAGCTGACGGAGTTTTGGCGTTTAACTTAAAAGGAAATTTAATTCACGCAAACTTAGCAGCAAAGAAAATGCTTAATGTAAAAGATGAAAAAACATTTGAAGCGATTTTTTCAAAATTAAAAATAGATATTAATCTTGAGAAAATCATTTATTTGGATGATTGGACATCATCAGAGCAGATGGTAAATATAGGTGATAAATTCTTTAACATTTTCTTTGCACCATTTAGAGATGAAAGTAATAGGGCAAGTGGTGTTGTTGCAGTAATTCAAGATATGACAGAACAAGCAAAATTAGATGATATGAGAAAAGAGTTTGTAGCAAATGTATCTCATGAGTTAAAGACACCGCTTACTTCGATAAAAACGTATTCAGAAACAATGATCGAACAAGACTTGGATGAAGAAAGCAAAAATAAATTTATGAAAGTTATTTTAAGCGAAGCAAACAGAATGACAAGGCTTGTTAGCGATTTATTACAACTTACAAAATTTGATTATAAAAAAGTTGCGTGGAATAAAATTAATTTTGATATAACAGAACTTACGAAACAAGTATGTGAAAAACATAAAATTCAAGCAGAGAAAAAGGAGCAAATACTTGAATGCTATATTACATCAAATGTTCCAGAAGTTTATGGCGACAGAGATGGCATCGAAAGAGTTATAACAAATATTGTTACGAATAGTATTAAATACACTCCGGAAAAAGGTAACATTAAAGTTTATGTGGGTGCAGTGTATGATGACGCATACATTAAAATAATAGATAATGGCATAGGTATTCCAAAAGAAGATTTGCCAAGAGTTTTTGAAAGATTTTATCGTGTAGATAAGGCACGTTCTAGAGAAATGGGCGGAACAGGACTTGGTCTTCCTATTGCAAAAGAAATAATTGAAGCTAATGGTGGAAGCATAGATATGAAGAGTGATGTAGGTAAAGGAACGGAGGTAGTCATAAAAGTTCCACTAAAGAAAGATAAAAAGTAGATGAATAATATAGAAATTTGTGGTATAGTAGTATTGTTTGGTTAAATAAATATATAGGGAAAAGAGGAATAAAAATGAAGAAATATTTTTTTACGTCTGAAAGTGTAACAGAAGGACATCCAGATAAATTATGCGATTTGATATCAGATTCTATTTTAGACGAGTGTTTGAAACAAGATGAAAATTCAAGAGTTGCTGTAGAAACGTTTGCTTCTAATAATCTAATTACGGTAGCAGGCGAGATAACTACAAAAGCAGTAATTGATGTAGAAAGTATCGTAAGAAATACTATAAAAGAAATCGGATATGATAATAAAGATACAGACATAGATTATAGAACTTGTGAAGTTAGAATAAATATTGATAAGCAAAGTCCTGATATAGCTATGGGAGTTGATATTGGTGGCGCAGGAGACCAAGGAATCATGTTTGGTTATGCATCATCAGAAACAGAAAATTATATGCCTTATGCTATAAATATGGCACATAAATTAGCAAAAAGATTAACAGAAGCAAGAAAAAATGGTGAAATAAAATTTATAAGACCTGATGGAAAAACACAAGTAACAGTTGAATATGAAGATGATAAACCAAAAAGAATTGAAACAATACTTGTTTCTACACAACACTTAGAAACAGTTTCTGCAGAAGAGGTTAGAAAAGCAGTTATCGAAAATGTTATAAATAAAGTTGTGCCAAAAGAAATGATTGATGAAAATACAAAAATATATGTAAATCCAACAGGTAGATTTGTAATTGGTGGACCTTTGGGTGATACAGGGCTTACTGGCAGAAAAATTATTGTAGATACTTATGGCGGTTATGCAAGACATGGCGGTGGTGCTTTTTCAGGAAAAGATGCAAGCAAAGTAGATAGATCTGCTACATATATGTTACGTCATATTGCTAAAAATTTAGTTGCAAATGGGTATGCTAAAAAATGCGAAATTCAAGTTTCTTATGCAATAGGAATGGAAAAGCCTTTATCTGTTTTTGTTGATAGTTTTGGAACTGGTACAAAATCCGATGAAGAATTAGCCAAATTAGTAGAAGAGAAATTTGACTTAACACCTAGAGGAATAATTAAATATTTGGATTTGAAAAAACCTATCTACAGACAAACAACTAACTATGGACATTTCGGAAAAGAAGGCATGGCTTGGGAGAAAATTATTAAAATGTAGATTTTATGATTTTCTTGCAAATGTAGTATAATGGCTATATAATAGAAAACGGGGGTGCTTTTATGGAAGAAAATAAACCTAAAATAAAAAAGGAAAGAGATAAATCTCTTGCACGTGAAATTATGGAATGGGTATTGTGTTTGCTTGCAGCTTTTATAATAGCTGTTGTTATAAAGTATTTTATTTTTACACCGACACTTGTTCAACAAGGCTCTATGACGCCAACAATATTAAATGGTGAAAGAGTTTTAATAAATAGACTAGTGAGAACTTTTAATATACCAATTTTCAGAGGCGATATAATAACTTTCGAAATGCCTGCTGCGACTAATGACGATGGTACTGCATATTACAATGAAAATTCAGGTGTTGTAACTTTTATTTTGCATGATTTACTAGAAATAACTAAAACAAGTTATATAAAAAGAGTTATTGGTGTTGCAGGAGACCATGTGAAAATTACTGAAAACGGTGAAGTTTATGTTAATGGTAAAAAGAAAAATGAAGAATATCTTGTAGATGGACTAAAAACACCAACAGGTGAATACAACGATTTAATCGTTCCAAAAGGATATATTTTTGTAATGGGTGACAATCGTACAGGTTCGACAGATAGTAGAGTGTTTGGATGTATACCACTTAGCAAAGTAGAAGGTAGAGTTAGATATAGAATTTGGCCACTTAATAGATTTGGAAAAATAGATGATTAGTGGAGGTATGATGGATAAAATAATTGGCCACGAAAAACAAAAGCAAATTTTAAAGAAAATGATAGATGAAGATAAAATAGGACATGCTTATTTATTTACAGGGAAGGATGGCATAGGTAAAAAGTTGGTTGCTATTGAATTTGCAAAACAAGTGATGTCCTCTGAAACTTCCGATTCTTTTAATGAGACAGATTTCAAGATTATTTTACCGGAAAAAGATAGTATAAAAATTGAAGAAGTAAGAAACTTGATAGATGAAGTGTATTTAAAGCCGACGTATTCAAAAAGAAAAGTAATTATAATTGATGATGCAGACAAAATGAATATGAATGCACAAAATGCACTACTTAAAGTTTTAGAAGAACCACCGGTTTATGCAACTTTGATACTTATTACTTCAAACAAAGATAAAATTATAAAAACAATTTTATCAAGGGTTACAGAAATAAAATTTAGTCCATTATCAAATGAAGAATTGCTAGAGATAATTGGAAAAGATGTTGAGTTTGATTTCGCAAGAGGAAGTGCCAGTAAGGCATTGGCTCTTATAAATGACAGTACATATAGTTTGTCGAAAGAGTTAGTAGATGTTTTAGAAAAGCATAATTTTATAGATGTTAACAGAAAACTATCCGAAATAAAATCGATGGATGATGTTGATATGTGTAAGCTTTTAGAATTTTCTAAAATAATATATTACAAAGATTTAAAAACTGATACATATAAAAAAGTTAAGAAAATTAGTTTAATCGATGAAACAATAAGAAATATTAAGCGAAATGCAAATTTAGATTTGACATTAGATAACTTAAATATAAAGTTTACAAGACTTTAGCCTTAGAGGAGGTATATATGCAAGAAATAGTTGGCGTAAAGTTTAAAAAAATAGGAAAGATATATTTTTTTGATGCCGATAATATAAAGTTAAAAAAAGGTGATGGCGTTATAGTAGAGACTGCTAGAGGAATTGAATACGGGGAAATCGCTATTGAAAATAGAAGCATAGAAGATGAAAAAATAGTTGCACCTTTAAAAAATGTTTTAAGAATTGCAACAGAGGAAGATAAAAAAACATATCTGGAAAATGAGGAGAGAGCAAAAGAAGCTTATGAAACGTGTGTTAGAAAAATCGCTGAACATAAGCTTGATATGAAACTTGTAGATGTTGAATATACTTTTGATAATACAAAATTACTTTTTTATTTTACAGCTGATGGTAGAATTGACTTTAGGGATTTAGTAAAAGACTTAGCAGCTATATATAAAACAAGAATTGAACTAAGACAAATTGGAGTTAGAGATGAAGTTAAAATGCTTGGTGGATATGGAATGTGTGGAAGAGAGTTATGTTGTTGCAAACATCTTTCAGATTTAAATCCTGTATCTATAAAAATGGCAAAAGAGCAAGGCTTATCGCTAAATCCTACAAAAATTTCAGGAGTATGTGGAAGACTTATGTGTTGCTTAAAACATGAACAAGATGTTTATGAAGAAAAGCTGTCTAGACTTCCAAATGTTGGAGCTACAGTTAAGACACCAGATGGAGTTGGAACTGTAGAAGATGTGGAAGTGTTAAAAGAAGTAGTTAGAGTGAAAGTTGAAAAAGAAGGTAACATCCAAAAGAAATCTTATGGATTAGAAGAAATAGAAATTCTAAAAAATAAAAAGAGAAGAGAAAAAGAAGATGATGTTAACTTTAAAGAATTAAAAGCTTTAGAAGAAGGATTTAAGCGAGGAGAAGAATTTTAAGAGGAGGTGAAAAAAATGGCATATAAAATAAGCGATGCTTGTATTAAATGTGGAGCTTGTGCAGAAGGTTGTCCTGTTTCTTGTATAAAAGAAGGAGATACAAAATATGAAATAGATGAAAGCATGTGCATAGAATGCGGTGCTTGTGCAGGTGTTTGTCCTGTTGGTGCTCCAGAGCAAGAATAATGTGTATAAGAGTTTGAAAGGAGATGGAGAAAAGCTTCATCTCCTTTTTCTCCAATTATAAAAACAATTGCAAGAAGGTAATATAATTTTTGTTAGTTTTCTTGCTCGGCGCACTCTGCAAATGTTTTCTAAAAAACATTCGACTTGTTTTAAGGAACAACAAAGATTAGTAAAACAATTTGGTTTTTGCATATAAAATCACATCCCTTATTTATTATATGAACAGGAGTAGAAAATGGAACTTAAAGAAAATGAAAGAATAGATGATTTACAATATAAAGGATTAAAAATTGTTCAAAACTCAAAAGGTTTTTGTTTTGGAATAGACGCAGTTTTGCTTTCTGATTTTGCTAAAAATATTAGGAAAAATTCAGTAGTACTTGATTTATGCACAGGTACTGGAATAGTAGCTATTTTACTAGAAGCAAAAACAGATGCAAAGAAAATATATGCTGTTGAAATTCAAAATGAAATAGCTGACATGGCTAAAAGAAGCATTGATTTAAACGGTCAGTCTGAAAAGATTGAGATTATAAATGACGATTTGAAAAATATAGATAAATATTTTGAGAAAGAAAGCATTGATGCTATTACAGTAAATCCACCATACAAAAAAACAGGAAGTGGAGTTATAAATGAACTTGATACTAAGACTATTTCTAGGCATGAAGTATTATGCACATTAGACGATATAATAAAGAAAAGTCAAACTGTACTAAAAACAGGCGGCTCTCTTTTTATGGTTCATAGGGTTGAAAGATTAGTTGATATTTTTTCTACAATGAGAAAGAGAAATATAGAGCCAAAGAGAATTAGATTTGTACATCCGTCAGAAGGCAAGGCACCTAATTTGGTTTTGGTGCAAGGCACAAAGGGTGGAAAACCATTTTTGAAAGTTGAAGATCCAATATATGTTTATGATAAAGATGGAAAATATACTTGCACGATAATGGATATTTATAATATGCAAATGGAGGAAGAATAGATGGAAAAAGGAAAATTATATTTAGTAGCAACTCCTATTGGAAACCTTGGAGATATTACTTTTAGAGCAATAGAGACACTTAAAAATGTTGATTTAATTTTAGCTGAAGATACAAGAAAAACTATAAAGCTTTTGAATCATTTTGAGATTTCAAAACAGATGATAAGTTTTTATAGACATAACGAAGGTACTAAAATTGATAGTGTTATTGAATTGCTTTTGGAAGGGAAAAACTTGGCACTTGTATCAGATGCTGGGACTCCTGCTATATCTGATCCCGGAGAAGATTTGGTACGAGAGGCAATTAATAATGATATTGTTGTTATTCCAATTCCTGGTGCAGTAGCTTTTGTGCAAGGTCTTATTTGCTCGGGATTCGATACGAAAAGATTTGTTTTTGAAGGATTTTTACCTATGAACAAGGGTAATAGAAAGACTCATTTAAATAGTTTAAAGAATGAGGAACGTACTATTATTTTTTACGAGGCACCTCACAAGTTGAGAAGAACTTTAAAGGATTTAAGGGAGTATTTTGGTGGAGACAGAAGAGTTGTGCTTTCTCGTGAGATAACTAAAGTTTTTGAAGAACACTTAAGGTTTACTTTGGATGAAGCGATTGCATATTATAATGAAGGCGATATAAAGGGCGAGTTTGTTGTTTTGGTTGAAGGCAAACCTACAGAAATTGTTGAAATTACTGAATCTATAGAGGAATTGATGGAAAGATATATGGATGAAGGAATGACTGAAAAAGAGGCGATGAAGCAGGTGGCAAAAGATAAGGGAATAAGCAAGTCGGAGGTTTATGCGACATTAAAAAAGAAGTGAGAAAAGGGGACTGAGAAAAGGGGACGGAGGAAAATTCTCACTTTTGAGAAAAAGGAGTCTGTAGAAAAAACTGTGTAAACTGATGAAAAAGAAATCCTTTCCATGTTAGAATAAATATAACATAGGAGGGATTTTTTTATGGGAGATAGACACGCAC
>OIEN01000249.1_pt1 | contig 37375 bp, 40 predicted proteins | sample 1581741 | NCBI WGS metagenome assembly OIEN01 (sample SAMN01760944, study PRJEB22395) | human gut metagenome | reverse complement strand
TACGATAGGAAGGGTTTTAAATATGATGTCTTTTACTCATGTGTTATATGCTAAACAGATTTGCGAACATATTAGTCTTAAATATGGCATTACTCTAAAGAGATATAGTTTTATTTACGGAAGTGTAAAACCTGATGTTTCCATTTTATTTTTAGGCAAGACAAAACATTATTTTGATGTGTCTCTTGATATGGTCACAGAGTCTGCGAATGTTTTAATTAATGCGATTAATTCAGAAAAAGAGGTAGAAACAAAGGCTTTTGCGAGAGAGTTAGGAGTAATTATGCATTATATTACGGATTTCTTTTGTAGAGTTCATAACGATATAAATGGAATAAAGCATTCTGAAAATTTTAGGCACGTTTTGTATGAACAACGATTTCAAAAGGTTTTAGAAGAATATGAGTTAGATGTTTTGAGGGAAAAAACACTTCTTGTAGAAGATGAAGAAATAAAAAAGATAGAAACTATGTCTTTGAAAAATTATTTAATATATAGGCATAACAAATACATGAAAGAAGCTGGAAAGTTTTATTTTTATGATGGTGCAGAGAAAATAAGGCAAATTGATATGAGATATTCTTTTGGAATTTCTTTGATAGTGGCTTCGTATATAGTGAAAAAGGCAATGAAATAAAGAAAATTGTTATAAAAGTAGATTTAATATTATTGACAAATGGTTATAATCAACATAAAATAACGTTGTTTGAATGGTACGAAACTCCGATTTTATTTAAATAAGGGGGATTTGGAATGAAACGGCGATTTATGGTTCTCGTGATTTCTGCGATATTACTATTGAATAGTTTGTTTAGCACTTCTTTTGCGGGAGGGTGTGAACATCAGTGGACACTTGAATATGATCCGATGTATAATTACGAGTATAAAGATGAAACATATCATATTTTGAGTAGTATTAAACTTTATTATATTTGTAAATTATGCAGTGAGACTAAGATAGAATATCAAGATGGTAGCAATGAAAAAAGCAAGCATGTGTTTACAAACGATGTTTGTTACAGTTGCGGGTATGAACGTGAGGAAGAAGAACATGAGCATAGATGGAAACTTAGGTATGATCCAGAATATAATTATGAATATTTAAATGATGAGTACCATGTCTTGACTGATATTGAGTTGTATTACAAGTGCAAAGATTGTGGTGAAACCAAGAAAGAATATCAAGATGGCGGTAACGAGAAGAGTAAACATGAATTTACTGGAGATACTTGTTATACTTGTGGATACGTTAAAAAAGAAGAGCCTGAGGAGAAGCAGGAAGAAATTCCTGAAGAACCTAAGGATAGCGAAAGTTCTGACGACTCAACGAGTTATGAAGAAGATATTCATGAGCATGTTTGGAAGATGGAGTATGATCCATGGTACAAATATGCGAAGTATGACGAAAACTATCATGTACTTGATAAGATAGTCCTTAGTTATAAGTGTAACTGTGGTGAGACGAAGACAGAAGAACAGTCTGGTAACGGTTATAAAGATAGTCATGCTTTTATCGGTAATACTTGTAATACTTGCGGATATGTTAAAGAAGAAGAGCCTGAGGAGAAACAGGAAGAAGTTCCTGAAGAACCTAAGCAAGACGAAAGTTCTGATGGCTCGACTGATGTTGAAGAAGATACTCATGAGCATGTTTGGAAGATGGAGTATGATCCATGGTACAAATATGCAAAGTATGACGAAAACTATCATGTGCTTGATAAGATAATACTTAGTTATAAGTGTGAGTGTGGCGAGACGAAGACAGAAGAGCAATCAGGTAATGGCGAATTGGAAGAACACAAATTTAATGATAATACGTGCTATATTTGTGAGTTCTCCAAAAGTACCATATCTGAAGATAATTCTGAAGTTGTTAGCAAAGACGATGATAATGTGGCAGATAAGCCCGAGATACCTTCTGATAACGTAAAAGATGATACTTTAGGACAAGAGACAAATCAGCATGTCTGTAACTTTAAAGAGCCATATCAAGTATGGATTGGAGCATATACAAACATTACTGATAAGACTCATACGGAACAACATGTAACATTTGCTTATTGCGTAGACTGTGGCGAAAAACGTATTTTTAGTAACGAAACGCAAGAAGTGGTTCATACTTTAGAAAAAGGAACATGTAAATGGTGCAAATATAAGATTTATTCTTCCGATGACGATATTAATTATGCCGTTACTCAGATAAATGAACTTAAATCACTTCTTAACACTTTGGAAAGTTTGAAAAAGAGAAATGACTTTAGTATTTCAGAAGAAACGTTTAATTCCATAAAAAATAAAATAAATAATTTTATTTATGAATATGAGGCTGTGCTTCGTAACGAGAACTTTGTAAATGCAATTCGTTCTTGGCAAGATGATAACGATTTGAAGCTGATTATGTCTTTGCGGGATAAAGACTATCCTAAAAAAGTAACACTTCCTAAAATTGGAAATGTAAATGTCAGTGACTATGTCGATTATGTATACATTAATCTTGAAAAGCCAGATAATAAGTGGTATTATTTTGTTGGAGATGCTGGAGAGCAAATAATTTTAGGAAACTTTTCTGAAAAAGTCACTATAACTGGTACTATAGGTGCAATTATAGTAGGCGAGTTGCCGATAGTTGGAACGGCAGCAGATATTAGAGATGTTACGGCAGACTTTGCTAATTGGGAATGGTCTTGGGGACACGCTGGAATTACTGCGTTAGATATTATAGGGATGATTCCTTTAGTAGGTGCACTAAAGTATTCTGATGAGCTTTGTGTAGCAGCCAAAGGAATGAAACTTTCTGATAATGCTGGTGACATATTGTCGAGTGCTTTAAAACATGCCGATGATGCTTCAGGCATAGCAAGTAAATCTGACGAGCTTGCCGAAGTAGTCCAAAAAGCAGTGCTAAAGCATGCCGATGAAGTTGGCGGTGTGACGAAAGTTGTTAGTAAGAACTTAGATGATGTTGCTAAGGCTGTGAAACATCCTGAAATTTTTACTGAAAACACTTTGCAACATATATTTTTAGGAAATAAGACTGGCGGATTTCATTATGAGGGGCTAAGTGATGCAACTAGTAAAGTAGTTCAAATCACGAAAGCTCCAAATGCCAATGGCGTTTATGAGGCTATAGTTGAGATCGGTGGAAAGAAAGCTAAGCCTAGTACTTTCTTTCCAAAGACTTGGTCGCCTGAAAAGGTTGTTGAAGCTATTGAAGATGTATACTTTAATCCGACAAGTGTGGATAATGTAAAAAAAATGTACGATGGCGTCGTTGATGGTGTAATTATACGGCTTTTTCTTGATGAGTATGGCAAGATTGTTTCTGCATTTCCATTGATATAATAGAAAGGAGTACTACAATGGAACATAAATGGAAATTTCGCTCTCGTGATTACTATCTTGATATGATTTTTGATGATATTGAAGAAATTAAGGGTGATAAAGAAACTCTTGCTGATTGGTTGAATACAGATGTTAGAGGAAATGTTTGTTATTTGGAAGATATTGATAATGTGCTTAAAGGAAAATCTGACGAGGAAATTCAATTAGGAAATGCATATGAAGCATATATGAAAAGAGACTTTACGGAAATTCACTTTATTTTTGAAAAAGATAATCATGCTATAGGTCCTTGCACTGTTCCTACGAAGTTGCTTCGTGAAATAGTGGAAACATGGATTGATGAGTACGAAAAATTTCGTGCGAATAGGAAGTAACTTTTGATAAAAACCCCTGTGTTTGTTTAAGCACAGGGATTTTTGAAGTATTATTTTTGCATTGAAAAATTAAGAAACGTATAGTATTATCATATTAAAAGATAAAAAACTAAACTATTAACTTTTGAAAAGTGTGTAAATTTAATTACATTAATATAGTATTCAGAGTTTTAGTATATGAAAGGGATGAACTAAAATAATGAAGTATAAATGGAATTTTCATTTTCATGAGGATTATTTTGTTATGACCTTTGATGATGTTGAAGAAGTAAAGGGCGATAAAACAACACTTACTGGTTGGCTGTACACAGATGTTAGAGATCATTTTTGTTATTTAGAAGATATTGATAATGTACTTAGTGGGAAATCTGATGAAGAGTTTCAGTGGGGAAATGGATATAAGGCTTACGTGAAAAAAGACTTTACCGAAATTCATTTTAATTTTGAAGATGATGATCCGACTATAAGGCCTTGCATCGTTCCTACGAGACTACTTCGTGAGATAGTAAAAGCATGGCTTGATGAATTCGAAAAATTTTCTGTGAGTAAAAAGTAACTTTTATAAAAGTCCCCTGTGTTTGTTTAAACACAGGGGACTTTTTGAATTTTTGAAATATTATTTCTGCATTGAAAAATTAAGAAACGTATAGTACTATCATATTGAGAAATCAAAAGACTTAAATGATTAACTTATTGAAAAGTTTATGGTAATATAATATCTAGCATTTTGGATATATAAAAAGGGGGGAGATAAAAAGTGGAACATAAATGGAAATTTCGCTTTCATGATTATTATTTTGTTATGATTTTTGATGATGTTGAAGAAGTTAAGGGGGATAAAGAAACTCTTACTGGTTGGTTGTATACAGATGTTAGAGATAATGTTTGCTATTTGGAAGATATTGATAATGTGCTTAAAGGAAAATCTGATGAGGAAATTCAATGGGGAAATGCGTATAATTCTTGTGTAAGAAAAGACTTTACGGAAGTTCATTTTAATTTTGAAGAAGATGTACCAACTGTGATGCCTTGTACTGTTCCCACAAAGTTACTTCGTGAGATAGTGAAAGTATGGCTTGATGAGCATGAAAAATTTTATGCGGATAAGAAGTAATTTTTGACGATTAATGCCTATGTGTTTGTTTGAACATACACATGGGTGCTTTGAATTTATGTTGATAAGAAGGGGAAGAAGTAGCTTTACAAAATTCTTCTTGCTTCTACATTTTTCTTATGGTAAAATCTATAACGTTATATTTGTATAGGAGGTGTCGCATGAATATTAGTCCAGACGATGAAAAAAAAGAACTACATAAATTAAAGAAGACGCAAAACTATATAACTAAAGAGATTAAAGAAAGTGAAGAAAGACTTGAAAGAGGTTTCGAAGATTACGATTTTGATGACTATGCAGACGATTTTATGAAAGCAGCCCTAAGAGATAAGTTCACCCAAAGAATCAAAAATTTAAAAATGGTTATTAATAAGCCATATTTTGCAAGAGTTGATTTTATAGAAAAGGGTGATGTCAAAAGGGATGCTTTTTATTTAGGCAAAGTTATGGTTACTGATCATAATACCCTGGAGCAAATTGTTATAGACTGGAGAGCTCCGATTGCTGATTTATACTATGAAGGTAGACTAGGAGAAGCTAATTATAATTGTCCTGCAGGAAATATTGAAGGTGAGATTAAGCTAAAGAGACAGTACTTTTTTAACAAAGATGGAGAGCTAGAAAATGTAATGGATATAGATATCACGACTAACGATGAAATGCTTCAACCATTCCTAGCAGCCAATTCTGACACCAGACTTAAAAATATTATTTCTACTATTCAAGCCGAACAAAATAAGATTATAAGAAGTGAAATGTGGCGACCGCTTGTTGTTCAAGGTGTTGCCGGTAGTGGTAAGACTACTATCGCACTTCATAGAATTGCGTATCTTATTTATAATTATGACAAAAACTTTTTCCCTGAAGAATTTTTAATTATTGCGCCAAGCAAATTCTTCTTAAATTATATTTCTAACGTACTTCCAGACCTAGGTGTTGAAAGGGTTCAACAAAGTACATACGAAGACATCGCTTTTGAGATTATAGGCGATGAGTTTGATATTGAAGATCCTAACGAAAAATTGGCTATAATTATAGATAATAATAAATCAGATAAAGAAAAAGAAATGAGTAAAGTAATAGAGCAAGCATCAATTTTAAAATCATCAATAAGATTTAAAAATATGCTTGATGAGTATTTGTATGAACTAGAGAAAAGGTTTATACCAGATGAGGATTTTAAAATAGACAAATATGTTTTTATGAAACGAGAAGATATACATCATTTGTATTTTAGAGAATATGCGAATTTGCCTATTTGTAGAAGAATTGAAGAGATTGTAAAGCATCTTAAAAATTCTGTAATGATGAGAAGTGGTGAGATTTTAAAAGATATCGAAGAAGAACGAGACTATAAAATTGCAAAAGTGAAAGCTGAGGAGCCGATAGAAGAGATTAGGTTATCAATGATTAGAAATCTATACGGAGATGCTGAAAAGCTTGCAAAATCTGTTATTAAGGATGCTAAAAAACATGCACTAAATTATTTTGGAGCAAATAAAGTTATGACACCACTTAAGTATTATAAAGAATTTTTAGATGTGTATTTTGAGCAGATTGCAAGTGAAAGGATAGATAAAAGGCAGATTAAATATATAAAAGATTCTTTTGCGACAGCTCAAAGAAAAGGCAAGATTGAAATGGAAGATATAGCTCCACTTATGTACATTAAATGTATGGTGCATGGAGTTAAAACTAAATTTGAATTAAAGCATATTGTAGTTGATGAGGCTCAAGATTTTAGTGAGTTTCAATTTTATGTATTTAAGAAAATTATAAAGAGTAATTCAATGACTATTTTAGGAGACCTAGCTCAAGGAATTTATTATTATCGTGGTACGAGAAATTGGCAAAAGACGATGAGCGTAGTATTTGGTGAGGATTCGGATTTGAAATATTTGACTCTAAAAAAGACATATAGAACAACGGAAGAAATTATGAACGTCGCAAATAAAGTTATTTCTAACATTAACGATGTATTAAATTGCGAACTTGGTGAACCTGTTATGAAAAATGGTGCTCCAGTAACATTTAAGCATTTTGAAAATCATAGTGATATGATAAATCAAATTAAAGCTCGTCTTGAAGAATTTAAACAAAAAGGATTTACCAATATCGCTATAATTGGCAAGACAATACCAGATTGTTTGAAACTTCAAAAGGAGCTTAATGATGAAGAAATCCATATGATAAGTAGTAAAGACTCAGAATATAACGGTGGTATAAATATTTGCCCATCATATCTTTCAAAGGGTTTGGAATTTGATGCTGTAATAATAACCGATGCTGATGTTAATAACTACACTAAATCAGAAGTAGATACAAAGCTTTTATATGTTTGTATTACAAGGGCGATGAATACTTTGGATATATATTATGTAGACAAGATTACAGAGCTTTTAGGAGAATAAGATTTAATCAATTTTATTCCAAAAATTTATTAGCTTGTAAAGGTCTTCAAAAAAGACAAAGAAGGAAGAACTTAACTAAGAACAAAATTGTTATTAGTTGGTTCTTCCTTATTTTATTTGATATTTTGATAGTTCTATGTTGAAACATTAAATATTCAGTAATTTGTAATTTCTATTTCTTTGTATTGACTCCAAGTAGCAATTTATTTGCTATTGGTATTCTTTTTAATATCTCTGTTACTATTGGTAATATAACGATTGTTCCTATGAATAAAATTATGTAGTTAAATGCAAAGTTGTTAAATTTAATATATTTCACTGATATAAATGCTATAACAATTTGTACAGTATAATGTAATACATAAAAACTAAAATTATTTTTATTCATATATCTTGTAAATTTATTATCAAAGTCCAAAAATTTCTTTGCAAGTCCAAATGCAAATAAAATAACAAACCAAACATAAATATTAGTAAATATATTAGTCAAAAACTCGTTTGAAGCAAAATTTATGCCATAATTTACTATTGTAAAAGTAATTCCAATAATTAATGTAATGACACTTAGTGGTATTGAAATTTTTTCTAATTTTTCTATAATTTTACTATTTGAAAATATATAATATCCGAATAAGAACATTAGCAAATATATTCCAAATCTGTATACAGTTACAATTGGAGTATTTAGCACAAATGATGAGCCCCACACTAATAACACTAATAAAAATAATATCGGCAAATTGATTTTGCTAAATAAATTGTCTAGTTTATTATTTTTATCAAATTTTCTAATTACAACGATTAGTGAAGAAGCTATAAATAAAACGTGTGCATACCAAAGTGGTCCAATACCAATTAAAGAAAATACTATATATTTAATTGGAGATGGAACCATATTTCCATTACCCACAAATACATCATTATAGTAATTTGTTATCCATCCGCTGATCCAACCATAAGCAAATATTCCAATTAAACTTGGTACTAAAATTCGTTTTGCTCTATCTTTTATAAATTCTTTATTTGTTTTATTTTTTAGCGAATAATTAGTAGACACCCCTGATACAACAAATAATAAGCACATAATCCAAGGATATATAAATACACATATAGCATCTAATTGTCTAATACCAGTTACACCCATATTTGAAACTACACCACTTGAATTGAATATATAAAATATATGATATATAATCACAAAACATAATGTAATCCATCTTATATTGTCTAAATAATGCTTTCTTTCATCCATTGTTATTTGTCTCCTTTAGGAAATATTTTATCTGATAAGTCTTCTATTACATCAGATTTCACAAGTGCAATTCCTTTTGTTTTATCGCAAAGTACAATAATAGAATCGCCAGGTTTTATATCAAACATATCTCTAGCTTCTTTTGGAATTACAATCTGTCCTTTTTCTCCAACTTTACTTATTCCTACAAATTTATCTTTATCCATAAAATTAATTCTCCTTTCAAATTATATTTGTTATACTTTTCATACTTATCATACTTTGCCATAGTAAAAAAATCAATAGATTTTTCAAAAATAATAAATGTATAAAATTAATTGACTTGCATATAATATTATGGTACAATAATAAGTACAATAAATTGTACCGTGTCGAAAGGAGTGATTTTTATGTTAGCTGTTAATTATTCAACAATTAGAAGTAAATTAAAAGATTATTGCGATAAGGCAACAGATGAAAATGAGACAGTAATAATAACAAGAAAAGATGAAAAGAATGTTGTTTTGATTAGTCTTGAACAATATAACCAATTTATAAAAACAGAAAAAAATGCTGAATACCTAAAGAAACTTGATAAATCAATTAAACAAGTGGAAGAAGGAAAAGTTGTTTCTAAATCAATGGAAGAATTAGAGGCGATGGCGAATGAGTAATATATTTTCAGACGAGGCTTGGGAGGAATACGTAGACTGGCAATATAAAGATAAAAAAATGGTTCAAAAAATAAACGAACTAATAAAAGATATTAATAGGAACGGTTTGAGTAAACGGAATGGGAAAACCAGAACCATTACGATACAGAAAAGCATGGAGTAGAAGAATAACTCATGAACATAGACTTGTATATAATTTTGATGAAGATAGGAACTTAATAATTTTATCTTGCAAAGGTCACTATGAAGAATAATAAAGGACTAAAAGCATTACTCAGTACATATTTGGGTAATGTTTTTTATTTGTTATTTATTACATTTTTGTTTTCTGATATTTTGTTACATTGCAGACTGAAAAGGTATTTCTTATAAAATCATTGAAATAAAATTAAATCTGTTGACGAATAAGATCATAAAATATATAATTTCAAAGAAACATGACATTTGTTACTCGAACAATATTTTGAAGGAGGTTATTTTATGAGGATTGAACTTTTGGGGGGCACTTCTAAAGAAGAACTTGAGAGAAGAATTAGAATGGTTGCTGCTGCTGGTAAGCTTTCGCAGTTTCCGGGCAATGTTTTTGAAGTGTTAGATGACTCTTGTGATTATGCTGAGAATCTTAAAGTAATTAAACGTATAACTAAGATGGGGCATAAATCGATAACCGAACATGATTATTTGGTGTTTGCGATTTCAGACGTTACACCTATTGTTGAACAAACTATTATTGGTAATAGACTTACTTCATTTACCATAAAATCCAGAAGATATGTAGACTTTAGAAGTGCAGGTTTTTATGTGCCAGACTTTAGAAATGAAGAACTTTCTTTACACATGGAAAATGAGACTCTTAAGGATAAATATAGAGCACATATGGAGTATTTGTTTAAGGAATATTCTGATATGATTGATAACGGAATACCAAACGAAGATGCTAGATTCTTATTGCCATATTCTTTTTATAGTAATATTGTTATGGGACTTGATGCGAGAGAACTTGAAAAGATGATTTTGTATTTGCTACATGGAGAAGTTTCTAAAATTCAAGAGCTTCGCAAGCTTGGCGAAGAGCTTTTGAAACTTGCAAATGAATATGTTCCGTATTTGAAAAAGAGTATTGAAAAATATAAGAAGCACGAGACGGTTTTCGATTATAAAAAAGTTATTAGAGAGCATAATCCTGTGTCTGAGATTTTAGATAAGCCAGTACTACTTGAATATACTGCTTCTCCTGATGATTTGGTTTTGCAACTTGCTATAATGTATGAAGTACAGTGTAGCTACGATGAGGCTTCGAGAATTATAAGTGAGGCTGAAAAAGCAGACCCTGAATTTAGGCAAAAGTTTATGAATGAGATTTTGTCTAAAGATGAAAATCGAGAACTTGAAGAAGTTTCTTTTACTTTTCAAATTCCGATTTCACTTGCAGTTCTTACACATCTTACAAGACATCGTATGCATTCACTTTTGGTACCTAATTTTGTACCGCTTTGGAATTTTAGAGATTACATAATTCCTTATACTATTAAAAATGCTGGATTTGAAGATAAGTATAAAGAAATTATTGAAGCTAACATTAGAGTCCTACAAGACTTTAAGAATGTTGGTGTTATTGAAGAAGATTTGGTATATTTTTATCTTGGCTGCCAGATGTGTAATGTAGTTACTACTGTTAATGCAAGAAGTCTTATGTGGATTTCTAGGATGCGTTGTTGCCAAAGGGCACAATGGCAAATTAGAGAAATCGCAAATCATATGACTTTAGAAGCGAAAAAAGTTGCACCTCTTATTAGTAAAGGATTTGGACCAACTTGTATTGTAAATCATGTTTGCAATGAAGGTCCGAAATCTTGTGGGCTTATTAATAAGATTTTAGAGAATAAGGATTAATATTATAAAGAAAAGTTCATAGTTTCTATGGACTTTTTCTTTTGTTTAAAGTAAATTTATTATGAGGTGTATTATGAAGTATATAGCATTGTTAAGAGGAATAAATATAAGTGGCAAAAATAAGATTTCTATGAGCGAACTAAAAAGGGCATTAGAAGAAAATGGATATGAGAATGTTTCTACGTATCTTAATAGCGGAAATGTTATTTTCGAAACTAAGCAAAAAAGTAAAGATATCATAGCAAAAGATATTTACAATATTGTAAAAGCTACTTTTAATCTGGAAATACCAATTTTCATTATGACTGCAGTAGAACTCGAAGATATATTAGACAATAATCCTAATTGGTGGGGAACGGGTGATAAATCGATATATGACAATTTGATTTTTATAATTCCACCAATTAAATATGCAGAGGTATACGCTATTTTAGGAGAACCTAGCGAAAACATTGAAAAAATTGAGGAGTATAAAAATTCTGTATTTTGGTCTTATGATTTGAAAAACTATAGGAAATCAAATTGGTGGTGTAAAACTGCGAGTACAAATATAAAAGATAATATAACAATAAGAACTGCTAATACTATGAAAAAGTTATTGGAAATTTGTAAAAAAATAAAGGAGCATTAACATGGAAATGGTAGAAAATTTAAAAGCAGAAAAAATAAAAATAAACGGCATCCCATCAATGTTGTGGGGTGAGAAGAGTAACAAGATTTTTATAGCAGTACACGGAAATATGTCTAATAAAGAAGATGAAGTTATAAAGATTTTAGCCAAAAAAGTAATAAGTAAAGGCTATCAATTATTGAGTTTTGATTTGCCAGAGCACGGAGAAAGAAAAGAGGATAAAACGTATTTGTGCAAAGTTCAAAATTGTGTAAGAGATTTGAGCGATATTATGGCATATGCAAAAGAAAAATATGATGAAATAAATTTATGGGCATGTAGTATGGGTGCTTATTTTAGTTTGCTTGCATATAAAAACGAAGATATTAAACAATGTGTATTTTTATCTCCAGTTGTTAATATGAAAACAATTATCGACAATATGATGTTATGGAGTAATGTAACGGAAAATGAGCTAAAAGAAAAGCAAGAAATAAAAACGGATTTTGGACAAACATTGTATTGGGATTATTACGAATATGTTAAGAATAATCCAATTATTAGCTGGGACAAAAAGACTCATATTTTATATGGAGATAAAGATAATATGCAAAGTGAAGATTTAATAAAAGATTTTTCAAGTAAATTTAGTTGCGATTTATCTGTATTAGAAAATGGAGAGCATTATTTTCATACAGAGGAGCAGTTGAAGTTTTATAAAGAGTGGTTAGATAGAGTTATTGTGTAAGTGAAATTAAAAAATAAGCTAGTGTTACAAATATTTGCGAATTTGTGGCTTGTTATATAAATAATAATTTGAAAGTAGGGGTTTATTTGAATAATAAACAAATTAGTGAGACTAATAAAATTACAATAGGTTTATTCATTGATACTTTTTTCCCAATGATAGATGGTGTTACTATGGTGGTCGATAATTACGCCAAAAGATTAACTAAATATGCAAATGTAATTGTTTTTGCTCCAGAATATCCCAAAGCTCAGTATGACGATTCAAAATTTTTGTATAAAGTTGTCAGGTGCAAGTCGGTGAAAATGCCAATAATTGATTACTCGTTGCCAATGCCCAAAATTGATAAGAAATTTATGCATGAATTAAATAATACAAAGTTAGATATAGTTCATATACATTCTCCGTTTACAATAGGAAAAATAGGTGTGGAGTATGCTAAGAAAAATAATGTACCTGCTATTGCTACTATGCATAGTCAATATAAAAAAGACTTTTTAAGAGCAGTAAAGTTCGAGCCTTTGGCAAATCTTTTAACCAGGGTAATTATAAGGCAATACAATAAATGTGATGAGTGTTGGGCAGTAAACAGCGAAATTGCTAAAATATATTACGAAGAATACAAATATAAAAAATTGCCGAAGGTAATGGGGAACGCTACAGATATGAAGCTTGTCGAAAATATGGAGCAAGCTAAAAAACTAATCAATGAGAAATATAATATTTCGCCTGACGAGAAAGTATTTTTATTTGTTGGCAGGATAAATAATTTAAAGAATGTGTTTTTGATTGTTAATAGTTTAAAGATATTAAAAGAAAAATATAATCCCAAATTTAAGATGCTATTTGTAGGAAGTGGACAAGATGAAGATGAACTTAAAAGTATTATCGATAAAAATAACATGAATCAAGATATAATAATGTGTGGAAAAATATCAGATAGAGAGTTACTTGCCAATATTTATGCAAGGGCGGATTTATTTTTGTTTCCATCTTTGTATGATGCATCATCAATAGTTCAAATAGAAGCAGCATCACAAAAAACACCGACCTTGTTTGTTGAGGGTGCAGCGACTACTGCAACTATAACTGAGAACGTGAACGGATTTATTAGTCAAAATAATGAGAAGGATTTTGCAGAAAAAATAAATGAAATAATAAACAATAAGGCTTTGTATGATAATGTTTGTGAGAATGTATATAAAGACATATATATAAACTGGGATAGTCAAGTAAGCAAAGTGTTTGATTCTTATATGGAGATTATAAGTGAACGATTATAATCCTTTGAAAATTTATTGATGAAATGTAGTCAAATTTAAAACTATAATATAAGTTAATATTTGTTGCAATTTGGTAGGAATTATTTTGACCATTGCAAGTATAACTAGAGACGAAAAGAAAAAATAGTAATTTATCATTGAGATTGACGAGAGTAAAAAAACAAAAACAGTAATCAGTATTTAAAACTAATTATAAATATTGACAGTGGAATTATTTTATCGTACAAGATTACCAGAATGTTAAAAATAAGTTACATTTTGCAATTACTGGTATGACAGCATCTGAAATAATATATAATAGAGCCGATAGTCAAAAAGAAAAATTAGAAGTATTCTTAAAAATTAATGAATATAACATTTTAAAAGATAATGGGAAAATAAAAAGAGAAATTGCGGATAAGTTAGCTTTAGATGAGTATAAAAAGTATAGAGCTATACAAGATAAAAATTATATTTCGGATTTTGATGAGTTAATAACGGAAACTAAAAAATTAAATAACGTCTAAATTACAATTTCCATAGACTATTAAAAAATTGGTAATAAAGAGAGGAGAATAAAAATGGAATTTAATGATGTAATAAGAAAAAGAACAGCAACAAGAAAGTTTAGTAACAGAAAATTATCTCAAGAAGATATTGAAAAAATATTAGAGGCTGGAAGGTTAGCACCAACGGCTAAAAACTTTCAACCACAATTAATATATGTAGTTATATCTGAAGAAAAAATAAAAAAGATTGACCAAGTAACACCTTGCAGATATAACGCACAATGTTGCTTATTAGTTTGTAGCGATAAGGAAAAAGCATTTCATAAAGATGAATATTCAACTTTTGAAATCGATGCTACTATTGTTGCTACACATATGATTTTAGAATCTGCTAATTTGAATATAGATAGTACTTGGATAGAGGCTTTTGATAAAAATAAAGTAAAAGAAGTCTTTAATTTAGGCGATGATATAGAACCTGTATGTATAATAAATTTAGGATATAAAACAGATGATTGCCCAGAAAACCCAATGCACAATCAAAGGAAAAATATAAATGAAACAGTTAAATATCTTTGATTATGATGCATTGATTTATTAGATAAATAGTAATTTATAGATGGTAAGTACTTTGTAAAAAAAATTGACATAATATATGATGTGCAGTATAATACTCGGGAGTGGAAAATTATCTTTGCTATAGAATAAATATGATATAGGAGGCTGCTTTATGGGTATAATTGAAAAATTATATGCTATTAGAAGAGAGAAGAAGGTTCAAGATTATCGTAAAAAAGCTGAACAGAGGTGTTGTGATATATGTCGGCAAGTAAAAAAAGCATTTTTGGAAAAGAATGTAATAGAGGTTTGGCTATATGACGATTACAATGGACATCTAATTCTTGAGAAAAAGTACCACGATTATTCCGAAGTAGAAGAATTGGTATTGTTTTTTGGTTATAGACTTGAAGAAGCATTAAACGAGGAATTCGATAGTAACCTTTTTAAGGTGGAATGGCTTCCAAACTCTGAAATACTGAAGATTAGTAGAGCTACTTAAATTATAAGCAAAGCATCGGCTATAGCTGGTGCTTTTTTTGTTACGCAAATTACAATTTGAAAGGGAGATGTGATTTAATGAGAGAAAGAGTAATAAAAAATTTGAGAAAGTGGTTTGCTTTAATATGTGCAATACTTTTATATTATATAATTCACGAAGGCAGTCATATAATTGTAGCATTATGTTATGGGGTTTTTGAAAAAGTAAAAATATTAGGCTTAGGCGTTCAAGTTGTTGCAAATATAGAATCATTAACAGATTTTCAAAAAGCAATATTTTGTATATCTGGTAGTATAACTACATTAATAATTGCTTATTGTTTGGTGATGTTTATTAATAAAATTGTAGAATGTAAGAGCAAATTTTTGAAAGCAATTAGTTATTATACTACACTTGCTTTTCTATTGTTAGATCCATTATATTTAACAATAATATATAAATTTGTTGGTGGTGGAGATATGAATGGCATTTTATTAATTGGAATACCTGAAGTTGTAATACAACTGATTTTTGCTATTATTACTATGAGTAATATTTTATTAACAATAAAAAAGATATATCCAGCATACAAAAAAAGTTTTAGTGAATAACAAATTACAATTTCTAGAGCAGATAGTTATTGAAAATTATCTGCTTTTATTTATATCTTCCATTGATGTTTCTTTAAGTCAACACAAAGGTATTTCTTCTACTATTGAGTAAATTAAATAAGACAACTTGTCATCTAATACATTTTTCATATAGACATCTCAAAGGCATTATAGAATAAATTTTACGAAAATTCAAACAAAAACTATATATTTGTTAATAGTAAAATTTTGAAAATATATGTTATAATGTAAATGCAGAAGACAAGAAGAATATTTACGTGATAATAAATATAATTAGAAATAAAAATATTGATTTACCAAGGAGAGTAATAATATGAGTAGTATTTGTGGTGTTAATTGTAATGAATGTAGTATTAAAGATAAATGCAAAGGTTGCGTTGAGACGAATGGTCATCCTTGGAGAGGAGACTGCGTATTAGTAGAATTTTGTTATGACAAAAATGAAGCACGCACCAAAGAAAAAATCTGTGCTTATAAAAATGAATTGATTAACGAAATTAATGATTTAAATCTTGGTTTTATTGCTCAAATAGAAGAGTTATATCCTCTTAACGGAAAATTTGTAAATCTTGAATATGAATTCAAAAATGGTGAGAAGATTAAATTGTTAAATGACAACAATGTTTATTTAGGAACTCAAATATCGAAGAAAGATAATTCGGGATACTATGGAGTAATAGCAGATAATGATTACATATTAGTTAGCGAATATGATAATAATTATCAAAATGCAAAAATAATAGTATATAAGAGAAGAAAATCTTATGAGGAGGAGTGAAGAAATGTTAGAAAATATAGAAGTTTTATATCATAGCAGTATAAGAATTAATAAAGAGAAAGTGATTTATATAGACCCATATAAAATAGACAAAAATTATAATGATGCAGATATTGTTTTTATAACACATGACCACTATGATCACTATTCAGAGGAGGATATAGATAGAGTCGCAAATGAAAATACAATGTTTGTGGCTCCGAAAGACTTGTATGGTAAATTGGTACGAAAAGGTATTAATGAAAATCTAATTGTTGCTGTAGAACCGAATAAAGAATATTTTGTTAAGAAAATTAAATTTGAAACAGTATCAGCTTATAACGTAAATAAGAAATTTCATCCAAAGGAAAATGGTTGGGTTGGATACATTATAGAGATTGATGGAATTAAATATTATGTTGCAGGTGATACAGATATAACAAAAGAAAATAGCGCGGTTAAATGTGATGTTGCTTTTGTTCCAGTTGGAGGAACGTATACAATGAATTTTAAAGAGGCTGCCGAACTTGTAAATAAAATTCAGCCACAAATAGCTGTTCCAATTCATTATGGCAGTGTGATTGGAACGAAACAAGATGCTATAGATTTTGTAGGGCTATTGTCCCCAAGTATAAAGGGCATGATTTTAATGAAAGATATATTATAAAGAATGGCATAAAAAGTGCTAAATAACAAATATAATTGAGCTATTAACTTGGAATGTTTTCTTTTTAAGAGGACATTCCTTTTAAATTATTTTCAATATATAAAAAGCAGTATAGGCTAACAAAAAATAAATCTTTTCTATGCTATATTTATTCTAACAAAGAAAAGATTTATTTTTACTAGTTTATAAATTTTTTTATAACTGTTTTTATTAAAGATTTTTCTAATATTTAAAACATTATAATTACATATTCAAGCATCTATTTTAATTTTAGGATTTTTTTGATTTTGTTTAAAATACTTGCAATACGCACTTACAGGGCAAATATCACATTTTGGTTTTCTAGCATCACATATTTCACGACCATGATATACTAACAAATGATTTACTAAAACCCAGTATTTCTTAGGAATTTTCTTTAGCAAGTCTTGCTCAACCTTTGAAGGATCATTTTCTTTAGATAATCCCAATCTATTAGAAATACGTAGAGCATGAGTATCTACAGCAATTCCTTGGCAATTGTTAAAAGCTTCTAACATAATAACATTTGCAGATTTTCTTCCAATTCCGGAAAGCTTTGTAAGCTCTTCCATTGAACCAGGAACAACGCCTCCATAATTTTCAATTATTTGCATAGAGCATTCTTTTATATGTTTGGCTTTATTTCTATAAAAGCTTATTGATGAAATTAGTTTCTCTATATCTTTAACGTCCATTTTTGCAAAATCTTGAGGCGAATTTGCAATTTTAAATAAATCTTTGGTAACGATATTAACTCTAGCATCTGTACATTGTGCAGAAAGCATAACTGCAACTAAAAGCTCAAATGGAGTAGTGAAGTCTAAAGAGCCTTTTTCACCATCATAATGCCTGCTTAATTCTAATATTAATTCTTCAACTTTTTTCATTATAGATTTCATCCCCTTCTTTTCCTTAAAATCTATATATAGCTAATAAATATTATATAAATTGTTGCATACAGCACACTTTAAATTTTAACACATATACTATATTAAATCAAAAGGAAAAAGGAGGTAATTATGAGGCTGCTTAAAAAAACTCTTGGAGTTTGCATGATTGGGTTTGGAATAGGTGCGATGCTCGTTTTATTACTTCCTGCAGTGGGCTGGGTATTTGTTATAGGGGTCTTTCTTTTTATTCTTGGCATTATCTGGCTTTGTAAATAAATAATAAGGGGGTTTTATTATGAAGATTGTTGTATATAAACCAGGGAGCTTTATGAAAAGTATTTTGAGATTTGTTTTTAAGGTAAAAAAAACCTCTAGTTAAAATTACTAGAGGAAAAAAATTAATCTTCTTTTCTTAAAGTTCTAAGACATCTAGAACAAACATGAAGTTTTACAGGAGTACCGTCGATTTCTGTTTTAACAGTTCTTAGGTTAGGACTCCAAGTTCTAGAAGATCTTCTGTGTGAGTGACTTACTTGCATAGAAAATACTTTTTCTTTTTCACAAATATCACATTTTGCCATCTTTAGTTGCACCTCCTTGAATGTTTCTAAAATCGTTCTTTACCATTATAGCACCCATAATAAAATTTGACAACATTTTTTTGAAAAATTGACAAGAACATTTGTTTATGGTAATATAATTCATAGGATTGTTGTTGATTTTGTATAAATGGGGGTTATAATGATAGATTTTGATAAAAATGTAAGATTTATAAAAAACGTAGGACCCAGTAGAGAAATGATTTTAAACAAACTTGGAATATATACTTTAGAAGATGTTATTACATATTTTCCAAGAGATTATGAAGATAGAGGAAAATTCAAAAAAATTGTTGAACTTGCAAACGATGAAACTGCTGCAGTAAAAGCACTTGTAACGTCAAAAATAACAGAAAATTTTATAAGAAAAGGAATGACAATTTATAAGCTTGTTGTAAGAGACGAAACAGGTAGTCTAGTACTTACTTGGTTTAATCAATCATATTTAAAAAATGCTTTTACTATTGGAAAAGAGTACATATTTTTTGGAAAAGTAAAGGCTGGAATCGGAAGGATAGAGATGTCTTCGCCTATATTTGACGAAGTTGGCAAAGAAAAAAATACAGGTAAAATAATACCTTTGTATCCACTTATTAATGGGATAACTCAAAATGTTATCCGTGGAATAATTGAAAATGCTATGGCAGAGGCACGTGGCAATTTTTTTGAAAGTTTGCCAAGTTGGATTTTAGATAAGTATAAGTTATGTGATATAAATTTTGCTATGGAAAATATCCATTTTCCAGATAGTTTTGACGATTTTGAAATTGCAAGAAAAAGAATAGCATTTGAAGAACTATTTACTTTGCAAACAGCGTTGCTATTAATGAAAAATTCTGTAAAGACTGATAAATGCGGGATTACTTTTACTATTGATGAAAAAATTGACGAGCTATTATCTACACTTCCATATACTTTAACCAATGCTCAGCTTAGCGTTTGGAACGACATAAACTTAGATATGAAAAGCGATAAATGTATGAATAGACTTGTACAAGGAGATGTTGGTTCTGGAAAGACTGCAGTTGCAATGCTTGCGCTTTTTAAAGCTGTCAGAAACGGATATCAAGCTGCAATGATGGCACCAACTTCTATTTTAGCAAAACAACATTACTTGTACTTATCTAAAATGCTAAATCCATTTGGCATTAGATGTGAACTTTTTACAGGTGAACTTACAAAAAAACGTAGAGAACTTCTAATAGAAGAACTAAAAGAAGGCAAAATAGATATTGCGGTTGGAACTCATGCCTTAATTGAAGATAATATAGAGTTTAAAAATCTCGGTTTAGTTATAACAGATGAGCAGCACAGATTTGGTGTTAGACAAAGAGGAATACTTTCTTCAAAGGGAACTATGCCAGATGTTTTAGTAATGACAGCTACACCTATTCCAAGAACACTTGCATTAATTCTTTATGGTGATTTGGATATATCGATTATTGATGAATTGCCACCAGGAAGGCAAAAAATAGATACATTTGCTGTTACAAAGAGTCTTGAAGAAAGAGTAAATAATTTCATAAAAAAAGAGCTAAATGAGGGTAGACAAGCATACATCGTTTGTCCATTAGTCGAAGAATCTGAGAACATGGATGGTCTTAAATCAGTAACTGAGCAATTTGAGTATTATAAAGATGTTTTTAAAGGGTTTAATGTTGAGATACTTCATGGAAAAATGAGACCAAAAGAGAAAGATGAAATTATGACAAGATATAAAAATGGAGAAATTAATGTACTTATTTCAACTACTGTAATTGAGGTTGGAGTAGATGTTCCTAATGCCACTATTATGGTAATAGAAAACGCAGAAAGATTTGGACTTGCTCAACTTCACCAGCTACGTGGACGTGTCGGTCGTGGAAAGTTTAAGTCTTATTGTATTTTAAAGTATGACAGTAAATCTGATGTTGTTCGCCAAAGAATGGAGATAATGCAAAAGAGTAATGATGGGTTTGTTATATCTGAAAAAGACTTAGAACTTCGCGGACCTGGAGAGTTTTTCGGCACTAGACAACATGGTATTCCTGAATTTAAGATTGCAAATCTGTTTACGGATGTGCCTTTACTAAAACAAGCTCAAGAGGCTTCTAAAAAGCTACTTAATAAAGACGTAAATTTAATGCTGGAAGAAAATCTTGCGTTAAAGCAGAAAATAGATAAGCTTTTTGCGAGTAGGGAGTTTAATACAATTTAGACATAGCATAGTAGAATTCAAAAAATGTAAATATGGGCTGTGATATGTTGAGAGAGACGGAGAAAATGATAAAACTTTAATCCGCTAGGTTTTGTCAAGGTAGTATGGCTTTGCCATCTCCACCTTGACAAAAAACGCTACTAAAAGTGTTATCATTTCCTCCGTCTATCTCAACATATCACGGCCCATATTTACATTTTTTTGAAATTTTATGGTAAACTAGGCAGGAATTAAAAAAAAAACGTCGAATTTATAATAAGAGGTTGATTTTTTTGAGAGTTATTGCTAAAATATTGACCTAATTTTAAGAAAAGGTGGTAAAATGGCATATTATTCTGAGGAAATAATTGAAGAAGTTAAGGCTGCAAATGATATTGTAGATGTTGTCTCGAATTATGTGTCTCTGAAAAGGAAGGGTAATAATTATTTTGGCTTATGTCCTTTTCATAGGGAGAAGACACCATCTTTTTGTGTTGCAGCTGAAAAGCAGATTTATCATTGTTTTGGATGTGGCAAAGGTGGCAATGTTATTAGGTTTGTCATGAATGTGGAAAATATTAGTTTTAAAGAAGCATTAGAAATGCTTGCTGAAAAAGCCAAAATTGACTTACCGTCAGATGATGTTCAGGACCTTGGCATGTCTCAAGACGAGTTAATCAAAAGAGAAAAAAGCAAAAAAGATATGTACGAAATAAATAAAATTGCTGGTAGATTTTTTTATGACAATATATTTAAGTCTAAGATGGCACAAGATTATGTGCAAAAGCGTTCGATTGATATTAACACTGTAAAAAGATTTGGCTTGGGATTCGCACTTGATGATAATGGTCTTAGTAAGCTTTTAATTTCTAAAGGTTTTAAAAAAGAGGAAATGCTTGCAACGGGACTTGTGGGTGAGTCTACAAGTGGTATTTTGTATGATAAGTTTAAAAATAGGTTTATGTTTCCGATATTTGATATCAGAGGTAGGGTTATTGCTTTTGGTGGAAGGTGTTTGGAAAGTAGCGAAGTTATGAAAGAAAAACATATTCCCAAATATGTAAATTCTCCTGAAAATCTTATTTATACTAAAGGAAGGCATTTGTATGCACTAAATTTGGCACGCAAGTCAAATGAAAAGATGAAGAAGATTTTAGTTGTTGAGGGGTATATGGATGTAATTTCACCACATCAAGCAGGAATTACAAATGTTGTTGCATCGCTTGGTACTGCACTAACGGAACAACAAGGAAGGCTTTTAAGACAGTATGCTGATGAGATTATACTTTCGTATGATTCTGATGCTGCTGGCCAAACGGCTATCGAAAGAGGTCTTGAGGTATTAAATTCGCTTGGGGTTTCTGCAAAGGTTTTGCAAATGACTGGTGCAAAGGATCCGGACGAGTATGTTTTGAAATATGGACCAGATAGATTTAGAAAACTTATAGATAATAGTATTTCGTATGCAGAATATAAAATTAAAAGGCTAATGGAAAATTATGATTTGGAGAATCCTACTGATAAGATTAAATTTTTAACGAAAATGTCTGAGGTTTTGGCGAAGATTGATAACAATATTGAAAGAGATATTTACGTAGATAAATTTTCTAAAGAGCTTGGCGTTGGCAAAGAAGCAATCTTAGCTGAAATAGAAAAGAAGACTCTTAGAAATAACGTATCTAATAATCATACACATATAGTTAGAAAAAAAAGTAGGCGGTGAAGTTTCACCAAATAATAAATCAGCATCTAAACAAAATGAAGATTTAATTATATATTTACTTTCTAAAAAAGATGAGTCGATATATAAAGAATTAAAATCTAATATTTCTGTTTCAGATATAAAAAATGACATTCAAAAGGGCATCATAAGTAAATTGTATGATTTGTATGAAAGCGGACAAATTAATAACAGAACTATTGATAGTGTTTGTGAAAAAGAGGAAGAATATGATTTATTAGCTGAAGTTCTTATGAATGAAAATGTAAATGAAGATATACAAAAAATATTGTCAGAAGTGATAAGAAACTTTAAATTAGAAAAATTAAAATTAAAAAAGGAAGAGCTTATTTCAGCACTTTCTGGGACAATTACAAATGATGAAAGGGAGTCATTAGAACTCGAACTAAGTAATGTAATAGCAGAGCTTGGTAGGTTTATGATTCGTAAGTAAATGGGAAGGAATGGTATAAAATGAGTGAAGAAATGAAAGATCCAAAAGAGATCGCAAAACATTTAATTGAGATTGCAGGAAAAAAGAAAACAATTACTTATAAGGATATTATCGAAGCACTTGAAAAATGTCAGCTTGAGGCAAATCAAATCGAAAAAATCTATGAGGAACTTGAAAATGCTAATATTGAGATTATAGAAGATAATGATGAGCCTAATTTTGAAGATTTAGAAGACATTGAAGATGACGTTAAAATTGAAGATTTTGATGCTCTTGATATCCCAGAGGGTGTTAGCATTGATGATCCAGTAAGACTATATTTAAAAGAGATTGGTAAAATTCCTCTTTTATCTGCAGAAGATGAAATGGAATATGCTAAGAGAATGGCTGCTGGTGATGAGAAGGCCAAAGAAAAACTTTCAGAAGCAAATTTAAGGTTGGTTGTAAGTATTGCTAAAAAATATGTTGGTAGAGGAATGTTATTCTTAGACTTAATTCAAGAGGGTAATCTTGGTCTTATAAAGGCTGTTGAAAAGTTTGATTATAGAAAAGGATATAAGTTTTCTACTTATGCTACGTGGTGGATAAGACAGGCTATAACAAGAGCTATTGCAGACCAAGCAAGAACTATTAGAATTCCTGTGCACATGGTTGAGACAATAAATAAACTTATCAGAACATCTAGACATCTACTTCAACAATTAGGTCGTGAACCTACTATTGAAGAAATTGCCGCTGAGATGGAAATGCCAGTAGATAAAGTAAAAGAGATTAAAAAGATTGCTCAAGAGCCAGTTTCTTTGGAAACGCCTATTGGAGAAGAAGAAGATAGTCATTTAGGTGATTTTATTCCAGACGACGATGCACCATCTCCATCTGAACTTGCAGCTTACACATTACTTCGTGAGCAATTAGATGAAATCATTAACACATTGACTCCAAGAGAAGCAAAAGTATTAAAGCTAAGATTTGGGTTAGAGGATGGCAAGTCAAGAACTCTTGAAGAGGTTGGCAAAGAATTTAATGTAACAAGAGAGAGAATTAGACAAATTGAAGCTAAGGCTCTTAGAAAATTACGTCATCCAAGCAGAAGTAAAAAACTTAAAGATTATATGTAAAAAGTAAAATGTTTCCATTTGACTTTTGCTAAATACATTAATATAATAATGATAATCTAATCGATTTAATGGAGGTAATTAAATATATGAAAATATTTTGGAAAATTGTGATTGTTGTAGTCATAGTTGCACCTATTATAATTTGTTGGAAAACTTTACAAACTGTTTGGGATGACGATGAGTTAGCTAGTTCAGGCGATGATTATTCTTATCGTTCAGGCGATTTGCAACAAATAAAAGATTTAATAAAAGAAGAGGACAATAAGGTAACAGCAAGTAATTTGGGTGATGGAGTAGAGTATGATGTTACAGGAATTAATATAATTAGTAAAGTTTACGAAAACGCCGAAGTTGCTATTAGTTTAGCAAATGTTTACAAAGATCATGATGAGTCTTCTGAAGTTTTAGGAAAGCTTGAAAAAGGTTCACTAATTACAATACAAAAATATGACAATGGCTGGTCAACTGTTACAAATTATACTTTGTCTGGTTGGATGAAAACGGAAAACATTAAACTACCAGAAACAAGTAATAGTATGACTCTTACAACGAGTGGAGATTCTAGAACGGGTACTGTTAAAGTTAGCGATAGCCTAAATATGAGAGAATCTGCTAGTACAACTGCTAAAATTATAAAAAGTCTTACAAATGGAACAACAGTTACTATTCTTGATTCTTCAAACGGCTGGTATAAGATAAAAGTTGGAGATACTACTGGTTGGGTTAAATCAGATTATATAACACAAAATTAATATATTAAGGGGTTTTTAAATGCTAATTTATTTAATATTTAGCATTATAGGTATTTTAACTGGACTATACTTTGAGTTTACTCTGAGTATGGTCCTTTATTTTTTACTTTTGCTTTTTTGTTTATTTATTTTGAAAGCTAAAAAGCTTGAAATACTAATATCTATGTGCTTATTAATTGTTTTTAATTTATATACATCAAGTCTTATTAATTCTTACGATTGCAGGTATATTGACGTCAGCTCGATTGAAGGTGAGTTTGAAATAGTTTCATATAGAGCTATTAAGGATTATTATGATAAATATATAGTAAAGTCAAAAGAAGGCAATAAGTTTATATTATATTTGCCGCATGGTGATGAACTAAAGAAAGGTACACTAATTAATTTAAGCGGCAAATTTAGTCTGCCTGATTTAGCTAGAAATACAGGTGGTTTCAATTATAGAAGATATTTAAATTCACAAAAAATATATGGAATTATACGTGCAAAAAATTATTACGTATCAAACTTAGCAAAATTTAATTTGATTTATTATATTCAAGATGAAATTTACAAATCATTTGCAAGGCTTTTTCCTAAGGATGAAATGGGATTAATAATTGGGATGATGATAGGAGAAACAAAAGACATATCTGAAGATGTTTTAGAAAATTTTAAAACTACTGGAATCACTCATCTGATTGCAGTTTCTGGATCTAATGTTGTTTATGTTGTTGTTTTGGTACAGTTTTTATTTAAGAAATTTTTTGGCAAGCGAGCTACATATTTTATTTCAATATTTTTTCTAATTTTATTTATGCTAATTTCGGGAGCATCAGCATCTGTGTGCAGAGCAACATTAATGATAATTTTATCTATTTGTGCAGATATATTTTTCTTAAAATCAGATACTTTTTCAAATATTTTAACATCTGCTTTTGTCTTAATATTACTTAATCCTTTAGTAATTTATGATGTGGGATTTATTTTGTCTTTTGGTGGAACTCTTGGAATTGTTTTACTTTCTAAAGATTTTACTAGGCTTTTTAAAAGATTAGGAAAACTTAATGAAACTTTGAGTGTTACTTGTAGCGCACAACTTATTTTAGCGCCAATAATGATGTATTGTTTTAATACATTTTCGATTTTATCTATCGTAACAAATATAATAGTTGTGCCGATTTCAGGAAGTATAACAATACTTGGTTTTGTTGTCTTTATAATTTCTAAAATTTCGTTTCCTATTGCTAAGTTAATAGCAAATTATTTGTATGTTTTAGCTGCATTTACTATATGGGTAGCAGATATGTTTTCGAAAATTCCTTTTTCTTTGATAAGGACTATAACACCAAATGTTTTTGAAATATTTTTGTTTTACTTTGTGGTATTTTATTTTGTTAATTTAAAAGTAAGAGGCAAAAAATATAGATTTATTGGAGAGGCGCAAAATAACGAGACAAAGGTTACGAAAATGCTTGCTAATATAAGACCTATATGGGTTATAGCTTTTATTGCAATTTTTGCTTTTTCAGAAATAATTTATTATAAAATTCCTAGAAACTATCTAGATATAAGCTGTATAGACGTTGGACAAGGTGACTCTGTTTTAATTGAAACAGATAGCAGAAAGTTTATACTTATAGATGGTGGGGGAAACGAAAATTACGATGTTGGTGATAATATACTGCTTCCTTACTTACTGGATAGACGAGCTTTAAATATAGATACAATTTTTTCGTCGCATTCGGATGCTGACCATTTGAATGGTATTATTACGGTTTTAGAAAATATGCATGTTAACAATGTTGTTATTGGTAAAGGTGCTTTAGGCTATGAAAAGGTTTATAGAATTGCTGAAAGTAAGAATGTAAAGGTTATTGAAGTGCAAAAGGGTGATGTTTTAGAAATAGGAAATTTGGTTTTTGAAGTATTATCGCCAAGTATTGAAATAGACAACAGTAATGTTAATGATTATTCGTTGGTGTTTAAACTTATATATGGAGAGCAGAGTATGCTTTTTACTGGTGATATTAGTTCTGCTGCAGAACGGTAAGCTACATAATGTGAAATCGGATATTTTGAAGGTTGCTCATCATGGGTCTAAGTATTCTAGTGATGAGGAGTTTTTGAGGAGAGTTAGACCGTGTTTGTCTTTAATTGAGGTTGGGAAGGATAATAGATTTGGGCATCCAGATTCAAATGTTGTAAATAGACTTAGGAGGTATTCTGAAGTTTATACGACAGCAGAATGTGGCGAGATTCGAATTAGAATGTATCAAAATTCCATTAAAATTATAAAGTAAGGTAATTTTACCTTTTTAAGATAAAAATCTTTATTTTAGAAATTAGAAGGCAGGGCACTTAAAGTTAAAGAAATCACGAGAGTCTTGATAAAACTTTTATCCGCTAGGTTTGTCAAGGTAGTATTGCTGACGCAATCTCCACCTTGACAAAAAACGCTACTAAAAGTATTATCAAGACTCTCGTGATTTCTTTAACTTTAACTGAAGGGTGGAAAAATTTGAATATTTTTTTAATTTTTGCAAAAAATACCTTTAAATAAAAGGAGGAGTTTGTATGCCAAAGTTTATGAGGTATTTTTTGTTTGGATTTGTTTTTATTTTAGGAATGTCTGTTGGTACTTATTTTGGGATTGATAGGAATAAAACTATATTTCAAAAGGAGGATAAGGTTAAGGAGATTGTTCCGGTTCAGGATGTTGTTATACGAAATACGCAATCGGAGAAAAGTCCTGAGCCTCAGGTTATTGAAACTGTTGTTGAGGAGACTAAGATATCACCGTATGCTAAGTTAATAATTGAGAAGAAGTTTACTAAGTGCGGTCATACTACGGTTGAGGTTATTGATGTTCCGAATGAACTGATTAATATGACTGAAAAAGAGATTATGAAGATGTATGAAAATTGGGAGATTCGTGCATTTAATTCTAAGGAAGTGTCGTTATATAGGGAGATTGCAGCTAATTGCAATGATCATTTTGTTTTAAAGGACAAGGGTGGTTTTTTGGCTATATATACTAATGTTAATGGTGATAAGATGAATTTGAAAGAGGTAACGGATATTGATGTTTCAAATTTGCCTTCTGGTGATATAGCGAATTTGAAGAAGGGAATTTATGTTTATGGTCAAGATGAGCTCTCGAGTATTATTGAGGATTTTAATTCGTAAATGGTTGACAATAATATGCACATTATGTATAATGATTTCGTAACGATGTTTTTGGATGTGCCTATGTGTTATGGAGGTGGAGATAGTACTAATTCGTTTCTTGTTGCTTGAACTGCACTGACTTGCATGGAGGGGGATATGTTATGGCAGATAGAAACAAGGTAGAAAAGGAACTCAAGTCTATTTTTACTAGGAAATGGAAAGAACAGGAACAGAAAGAGGAGTGTCGAAAGAAGAAGATTAAGGACTTGGCGGATGAAGCTGTTTTTTGCATCGTTAGCGAGATGAAGAAGACGGCAAATTCTTTGAGTAAGGGCGACAAACGGCTGGATAAGGTTACGATTAAGGTAGATAATGCTTTTTTTGTTTCTGCCAAGAGTCGTAATTTGTATTCGAGGTTTTGCTATACTATGAAAAATCCCAATACTGAAAAGTTCTGCTTTTCAAGTTCTTTGACCCTGAAAACTCAAGAAGAGGAATCTTTTTTTATTCAAGCTGTAATGGCAAAGCTTCCTGACGCTACTACTTATGCGGTAAATTGCGTGGATGATAATTCATTCTTCGCGGGTAATCATTATTCCTTTGAGATTACGTTGAATTTCGAGATGTAAATTATAAAAAACCTGTAATGGATATGAATGCCGTTACAGGTTTTTTGGTTGATTGTAGAAAGATTAGAAAATAAATCGATTGCAGAATAATATGCAAAAACGTATTTTAACAGTTTAATCAAAATAAAATTTTTCAAAACAGTTGACAATAATTATGGATTTATGTATAATATGGCAGTAGGTTATGAACTTTTGAACTTGCCCGTATTTTTGGGGAGGTGAATTTTTATTGTAGGGGCAATTTTATTACTCTATTTTCAACGTTATTTTTCGACTTTTAACAGGAGGAATGAATTATGTCTATTTTTAAGAAACGTACTCGTATGAACTCTGGTACTTCTATTAACCATGAAACGGAGGTTTCAACTGTTATCGAAGCTAACGCTATAACAGGAGATGCTTCTGGCAATCATGAAGCTAAGACTTCAATTGTTTCTGACGTTAACGCAACGACCGAAAATTGTAGTGAGGTGCATTTTATGGATAATAACAATAAAACTATTGAAAAATTAAAAGATATCCTAGAGAAAAGATGGGAAGAACAAGAAAAAAAGGCAAGTATACCTTATGAGGAAATGTTTCAAGAGCTAGTTGATGAAGCAGTTTATCTAATAAAAGATGGCTGGAAGTCAAATGCAGAATTTGGCTATAATTGCCAAGAACGAGTAGACGATGAGATTACTTTGAAAAAGTATGATGCATTTTTTGTTTCAGATGACGATCACAAATTGTATAGTAGTTCTTCTGTAACTACATATCCAAAGACGAATAAGTCTTGTTTCTTCGAAACACTAACGTTACCTACTGTGGAAGAGGAACAACGTTTTGTTGATTGCGTAATGGCAAAACTTCCTCCAGAAACGAAGTATGAAATGTTTGTCGAGAAATGTGATGGCTTTTTAGCTGGCAGACATTACACATTTGCAATCACGTTTCCTGCTCCAAAGCGAAGCTGACAATAAACGTAAGAGTTTAAATCAACTCTTACGGTAAATATATTTAAAAAGAGAAAGGCTTACTTAGCGATGTCGCTTAGTAGCCTTTCTCAGTTTTTATTTTAGTACTAAATTATTTTACAGTAACTTTGTTATTTACTAAAACCATTTTAACTTTTTGATTTGGTATTAGTTCATTTTTTAATAAACATTCTGCAAGTTCGTTTTCAATGTATTTTTGGATAGCTCTACGAAGTGGGCGAGCGCCATATTTTGGTTCATAGCCTTTTTCAAGTATATATTCTTTTACTTTCTTATCAAATGTAATGAATATATTTTTTTCAGCAAGTTCATCAGTAATTTCTGAAAGCATTAAATCGACTATTTGTAGCAATTCATTTTTATTAAGTTCATGGAAGATTATAGTTTCATCAACACGATTTAAAAATTCTGGTCTGAATGTTTGTTTAAGTGAGGCTTCAACTCTTGCATCAACAAGACTGCTTTCTTCACGATTAAATCCAATTCCGTTGCTGTTTAGATTTGAACCTGCATTTGATGTCATTATAATTATTGTATTATCAAAATTTATAACTCTGCCTTGAGAATCGGTAAGTCTGCCATCATCTAATACTTGAAGTAACAAGTTAAATACGTCACTATGTGCTTTTTCTATTTCATCAAATAAAATAAGCGAATATGGATTTCTTCTAACTTTCTCGGTAAGTTGCCCAGCATCATCATAACCAACATATCCTGGAGGAGAACCGATTAATTTAGAAACTGAATGACTTTCCATGTATTCTGACATATCAACTCTTATTATTGCTTCTTCAGTTCCAAATAATTCATAAGCTAATGCTTTTGCAAGCTCAGTTTTACCAACACCTGTAGGTCCAACAAAAATAAAAGAAGGTGGACGTTTTTTAGATTTTAAGCCGGCACGATTTCTTCTTATAGCATTTGAAACAGCAGATACTGCGGCATCTTGGCCGATTAATCTTTTATGCAAGTTCTTTTCTAAGTTTAGTAGTTTTTCTGCTTCTGTTTCTGAAATTTTAGAAGCTGGAATTCTTGTCCAAGTTTCAATTACTTTTGCAACATCTTCAATATTAAGTTCAAGCTCAACATTTCCTTGTGAAATTTCAGCTATTTGATTTAATATTGCAGTTTCGTGTGATTTAAGATTAGCTAATTTTTCGTAGTCTGGAGTTTTATTTGGGTCGTCTGAATTTTCTTCATTTTCTTTTTCTTCTTGAACTTTAGCTAAATCTTCTTTAAGTATTTCCAAAGTACTAAGTACTTTATTTGTTAAATTAACTTTTGAACAAGCCTCATCTAATATATCTATAGCCTTATCTGGCAAAAATCTATCATGAATATACTTTTCAGACATAATTACTATTTGACGAATTAATTCATCAGAAACCTTTACATGATGATAGTCTTCGTAGTAACTTTTAATACCAGAAAGAATTTTAATGCTTTGCTCAATAGTTGGTTCTTCAACCATAACTGTTTGAAAACGTCTTTCTAGCGCTGCATCTTTTTCGATATATTTTCTATACTCTTTAAGAGTAGTAGTACCAATTATTTGTATATCTCCATTAGATAAAGCTGGCTTTAAAATATTTGCTGCATTCATTGTATGATCTGCATCGCCACCAGCGCCAACAATATTATGAATTTCATCTATAACAAGAATAATATTTTTAGCAAGTCTACATTCTTCTATAAGAGCCTTCATACGTGCTTCAAACTGGCCCCTAAACTGAGTTCCAGCGACCATAGATGTCATATCTATTTGGTATATTTCGCTTTTTAAAAGTTTAGCTGGCGCGTCTTGGCTTGCAATTTTAAGAGCTAAGCCTTGGGCAATAGCTGTTTTACCAACACCTGGCTCGCCAATTAAGCAAGGATTATTTTTGGTACGCCTATTTAAAATTTGAGTAACCCTTTCTATCTCATTTTCTCTACCAACTAATACGTCAATTTCGCCATTTTTAGCTTTTTCTGTTAGATTAATTCCGTAGGTATCAAGAATTTTTCTTTTTTTAGATTTGTTTTTTTCGTTTTGTTTTTGTGATGTAGATGAAGATTTTTCATCTTTTTTTCCAAACATAGATGCCATCATAGAGGCAAGAGAAGATGGATTTTCAGAATCATTTTCCATTCCCTCAAGCATTTCTTCAGGCATTTCTATTTCAGACATTGAATCCATAATCTCGTTAAATTGATTATTTAAGTTTTCAATATCTTCTTCAGAAGCACCATATTGTTGCATCATGCTAGCAAGGGGATTTATTCCTCTTTCTTTAGCACAAGCAAGACATAGCCCATCCATATGTGGTTTACCATCAACAATTTTATTAACAAAAACGACTGCTGGATTTTTTTTACAAACCGAACATAATGTCATTTTTAATCTCCTTTAAAATTAGATTTCGCTGAATGAAAACACTCAACGTAAACTAAATATTACTGTATTTTAGCCTAAAAGTCAATGGAAATACTGTGAAAATGGTAAGATGGAGTGAGGTTCACAATGCACAAAATTTATTTTCGATTTTTTGTCCCTTGAAATAAAAATAATATGGTATTATTAATGGTGTTGTTGGAATGAAAGTATAATTGTAAGGCTATATGTATTATTAGATGTAGTATTGAGATGGGGGAATAATCATGGTAGCAAAAATGAGCAAGGAAAGCATTTCAAAAATGGAGAGATTATATGCAACATATAAAACGGCAATGTACAAAGAAGCTCTTTTGATTTTACGCGATCCAAACGATGCAGAGGACGTCATACAACAATCTTTTATGAAACTTATACCGTGTACAGAGAATATAACAGAAGATAAACCAGGGATGACTTGTAATTTTTTAAAAACGGTTGTTAGAAATTTATCACGAGATTTTTTGAGAAGAAGGATGTATTTAAATTCGAATGAAGATTCAATCGACACTTTAGAAGATGATCATAATTTTTTAACTAGGTGCACGATTGATGTTGTTATCGAAAAAGAGTCTATTGATAGAATTTCAAAGGCGATAGAAAATTTACCACCTAAATTAATAGATGTAGTTTTGCTTGAAAAGGTTTTTGGATATAGCAGAAAAGAGACTATTAGGCTTTTAAACAGTAATTATGAGACTTTAAAAAAGAGGATGACTAGAGCTAAAACACAGCTACTAAAAAATTTAACGGAGGAGGATTTAAATGGAGGCAGAAAAAATATTGGCAAAGTTCGAGGAAAGAATGTTTGTAAGTGAGGAAGATAGAGAGTTTAAAATACCAAAAGAAGTTCATTTTTCTGAGGAACATGAAAGGAAAATGAAAGAGATTTTTAAAATGGCACGAGAGGAAGAATTAAAAAGAAAATAGGTGTGGGGTTGTGAGTGAAATTAAAAAAAACATCGAGCATGGGGTTGATAAAACTTTTATCCGCTACGTTTGTCAAGGTAGTATGGCTGGCGCCATCTCCACCTTGACAAAAAATGCTACTAAAAGTGTTATCAACCACATGCTCGATGTTTTTTTTAATTTCACTCACGAGAAAAAGGGACGGCGAGAAAAAGGGACGGAGGAAAATTCTCATTTTTGAGAAAAAGGGACGGTCCTTGCAATTATTAAGCTTGTTATTTTTATCGAAGTTTTTGGGGGTAACAGTAATTTGAAGTTATTTTTCTAAAATAACTTGTATGTAAACTTGAAAAAAATTGACGATTTGTGTAGAATGGTTCTATATTGATTAAAGAGGAGATTTGTTGTATGGATAATGAAATGTTAGTTGGGGCTGTGGAGGCTTTGCTTTTTGCTGCTGGAAAGCCTGTTAGCTTAAAATCGTTATGTGAAATTTTGGAAAATGATAAAGATGAAGTTAAGGGTGCTTTGCAGACTTTAGAAATGAATTTGATTGAAAGAAAGAGTGGCATCCAACTTGTGAAACTTAATGATGCTTATCAACTTGCTACTTTAGAGGTTTATTATGATTATGTTTGTAAACTTTTAGACAATAGACCAAAGCCTACTTTATCGCAGGCTGCTTTAGAAGTTTTGGCTATTGTTGCATATAATCCTAAGGTTACAAGGGCTGAGATGGAGAAGATAAGAGGGGTTTCTTCTGATAGTGCGATGAATAAGTTACTTGAATATAATCTTATTGAGGAAGCTGGAAGAATGGATGCACCTGGTAGACCGATGATGTATCAAACGACGGATGAATTTTTGAAGATGTTTGGTTACACTTCTTTGAAAGATTTGCCTGATTTGCCAAAGCTTAAGGAAGAAATTGATCAATTGGAAATTTCGGATGATACTGAAAATCAAGCAAATGAGCAAGATGATTCATCAGAAAATTTGGATGTCATGCAAATTGAAAAAGAAAATAAGCAAGACGGCGTATCAGATGATTTGGATGTCGTGCAAGATAAAAGAAAAAATAATCAAGACGGTATATCAGAAGATTTGAATGTCATACAAAATGAAAATAAAAATAAGCAAAATGATGTAGCAAAAGAAAATGTAAATGATATTCAAAATGAAAATGAGGAGGAGTAGATGAAACTCGTTTATGGTAGAGCTGGTAGTGGTAAAAGTTATTTTTGTATGAATGAAATTAAAGAATGTCTAAACGAAAATCTTGGTAGAACGTATATATATATTGTTCCTGAGCAGTATTCTTTGGCTGGTGAGTTTGAATTATCTAATATGCTATCTAAAAATGGAACTATAAATATCCAAGTTTTAAGTTTTAAAAGGCTTTCTTATCGTGTGTTTAGCGAACTTGGTTTTAATAAAAATGCCTTTAGCAAGGCTTCTAAAGCCATGCTTGTTTATCATATAATGCTTGAAGAAAGTAAAAATTTGACACTTCTAAAAGGTGTAAATAAAAATAGAGGTCTTGTTGATACTGTAACTAATATGATTTCTGAGTTTAAACGATATAATGTTTCTTGTGAAGATTTGAAAAACATTAAAACTCAGAATAAATATTTAGAAATGAAGTTACATGATTTGTCAATTATATATGGGAAGTTTGAAAAGAGGATTTCAGAAAACTATATTGACACAGATAGTCGACTAACTGTTCTTTCAAATTTGATTTCTAAATCGAAGATGCTTAAGGAAGCAAAAATATGGATTGATGGTTTCGATTCTTTCACTCCTCAAGAGTTTAGTATTGTGTCTGAGTTAGACAAAGTAGCAGATGTAACTGTTACTTTAACTTTAGACAAGTCTGCTGAACTTTTTTCGATAAATCAAAAATGTGCAAGTAAGCTTGAAAAGTTTCAAAATGTTACGATTATTAATTTAGATAAAATATACAGATTTAAAACGAAAGAACTTTTACATTTGGAAGAAAATATTTTTAAATATCCGCCAAAAAAATATTTAGAGGATATCCAAAAAATTCATGTAACACAAGAAAACTCTCCTGACTCAGAAATTGAAAATGTGGCAAAAGAAATTTTAAATAAAATACAAAAAGAAAATTATAGATACGAGAATATTGCTATTCTAACTAAGAATATTGATTCTTACAAAACATTGTTTAATAGGATTTTTAAAAATTACAATATTCCTTATTTTTTTGATGATAAAAAAGAACTAGCTATGCAACCGCTACTTACACTAGTTTTGTCTCTTTTTGACATTATCTCTAAAAATTTTGCCTATGAGAATGTTTTTAACTATTTAAAGACAGGTTTAACAAATGTAGATGATATAAATGATATTGATATATTGGAAAACTATATATTACAGTATGGAATTAAAGGTAATAAGTGGTTTAATGACTTCGAACTTGCAGATCCGAATTTAGAAAAGATAAATTTAATAAGAAAAAAAGTAATAGATCCTATACTTGATTTTAAAGATAGTTTTAAGGGCAAAAAAACTGCAAAAGAGATTGCTACCGCACTTTATCAATTTTTAGTTTCCATTAAAGTGTATGAAAAAATAAATAACACAGTCGATAGTATAAAAAATAATCCAAATGTTTCTAGTCGTGACTTAGAAATAGCAAATACTTATGTGAGAGTTTGGAATATTTTTATGGAGCTTTTAGATGAGCTTGTTGATACACTAGGAAATGAACAAATGTCTTTTGACACTTTTAAAAACATTTTGATTGAAGGTATTTCAATGCATCAAATAGGAATTCTTCCAACAAGTAATGATAATGTCATGATTGGAGATATTTCTAGGACTAGAAATTCTAATGTTAAAATACTTTTTGTAATAGGCGTAAATGACGGTGTATTTCCAATGCCTTTTTCAAGTGAAGGTTTTTTAAGCGACGATGAAAGAGATTCGCTATTAGAGTCCGGTGTTGAGCTAGCAAAAAATACGAAGTTATTACTTTTAGAAGAAAATTTTAATATTTATAAAGCTTTAACAACTCCGTCGGAAGAAATATATATTTCTTTTCCAACTCAAGATAGTGATGGTAGTGCACTTAGAGCTTCGTCTATTATAAATCAACTTAAAAATATTTTCCCTAAGTTGAAAGTAAAGAGTAATATAATGTCTGTTCCTACAGATGTTTATACTGCCAAATCAAGTTTAAACGATACTTTATATAATCTTAGAAAATATTATGATGGAGAAGAGATAAGTGAGGTATGGAAAGAAGCATATTTATGGTATTTGAAAAATAATAATACAAATTTATTAAAGGCACAAAGTGGATTAGATTATACAAATACAATTGAATATTTAGATAAAGCTCATTCTCAAAAATTGTATGGAGCGGAAATGAACACAAGTGTATCTAGGCTAGAAACTTTTGCAAATTGTCCGTATATGTTTTATTTAAAATATGGCTTGAAAATAGAGAAGATTATAAGGTGACAAGAGAAGTTGCTGATGAACTTGTACCACTTCTTGAGGGGAAAGATTGTCCACATGCCCAAGCGATTTTAGATTTGAAAGATCATCTTGTTAAACGTTCACAATGGATTTTTGGTGGTGATGGTTGGGCATATGATATTGGATATGGTGGTCTTGACCATGTTATTGCAAATAACGAAGATGTCAATATTTTAGTTTTAGATACAGAAGTTTATTCTAATACAGGAGGACAATCTTCTAAATCTTCACCAACAGCATCTATTGCTAAATTCACTGCTGCTGGAAAACATGGAAAGAAAAAGGATTTAGCCGCAATCGCTATGAGTTATGGTCATGTTTATGTTGCTTATGTATCACATGGTGCAAGTCAAGCTCAATTATTAAAAGCAATGAGAGAAGCGGAAAGTTATCATGGACCATCTATTGTAATTGCTTATTCTCCATGTATCAATCATGGTTTAAAACGTGGTATGGGAAAAGCTCAAGAACAAGCTAAACTTGCAGTTGAATGTGGATATTGGACTCTTCTTCGCTATGATCCACGTCTTGCTCAAGAAGGAAAAAATCCTCTTCAAGTAGATTCTAAAGAACCAGATTGGGATAAATATGATGAATATTTAATGAGTGAAACACGTTATGCTCAATTAAAGAACATTAATCCTACAGAAGCCGAAAAGCTTCTTGCTAAAAATAAAGAGGAAGCTCAAAGAAGATATAAGAGTTATCAAAGATATCTATCAATGAACTTTGCTGAATAATTAGATAAATATAAATAAACACCTCATTTCCTATTTGCTAAGTAGATGAGGTGT
>OIEN01000226.1_pt1 | contig 39351 bp, 37 predicted proteins | sample 1581741 | NCBI WGS metagenome assembly OIEN01 (sample SAMN01760944, study PRJEB22395) | human gut metagenome | reverse complement strand
GACCCACCGGTTATGAGCCGGTTGCTCTGACCAACTGAGCTAAGGGAGCATTTCTTAACGCGAGATTTATTATAAGATATTTTTGAGTATATGTCAAGACATATACTCAAATTTTTTTATTTTTTTAATATATATCCTCTATTTCACTTAATTTTGCATATTTTTCCTTTGGAAATTCTTCATCATAAGGAACATCTTCAAATATTTCTGGCATTATTTGTTTAAAATATAATAGTAATGGAATCATTAGTTGCCTTATTGATGGATGTGTATGGTTTGATGCTCTTAAGCTTAATATATGCTTCCATTCTCTTATATTTGCTGTCATAGTTACTTCTGCTGCTATACTATGTGGTAATATCATTCTTAATTGATCTGGTAATGCTCCTTTTTTTGACATTTCCATATAGTTTTTTTCTATTGCTTCACATGCATTTTTCCAATTAGCATAAATGTCTGTTCCTTCTTCTATATTGCATGGTCTTATAACTTTTAATTCATTGTCAAATTTATCTTTTCCATAATTGCAATATCTTGTACTTTCTATTGAAAATGATGCTATTCTATGTCTTGTTAAATCCTTATATACTCCTAAATCACAATACAATCTAATTGTAACTTTTTCATGCTCTAAAACAGATTCATGACCTCTTGTTATACAATTTTTTAATAATGTTTTATATGACTCTTCTGTAATTTTTCCTTCTGAGCGATAGCATGTCCTGCATGCTCTTTCTATGTTTTTCATTATTTGTATTCCATTTACTTTTTCTACTTGTATATACGGATCTACTATTTGCATTTTTTAGTTTTCTCCTCTTCCTTCTGGTAAAGATATGACAACTCTAATTTTGCATATGTATTGAATTGCTCTTACCAATTTGCTACTTTTAATTCTTTGCCATAATGATGGTTTTACTTCAAATCTTGTTTGTGTGATATATTCTTTTTCTTCAAGTGGTTCTACTACTGCTTCTTTTTGAACACTTTTTTCTTCAACTGGTGCTGGAATTCCTTTTAGTGCTTCTGCGATTTCAATTCCTATATAGCTTAGAGCTTTAGATCTATCTTCTATTCTTTCCATATCTATTTCAATATGTAAGTTTGATTCTAAGTTAGAAATTTTTGCTTTAACTAGTTTCATTGCAGCTTCATAATTTTCTGTATTTTTCTTTTTAGATTTTCCTATTACAATTAATGCCTCTAAAGCATCTTCTGGTATTCTATCTGCAGCTTCTTTTACTCTATTTTTCCAATCTTTTTCTTTATCTTGTACTACTTGTAGGATTTCTTTTAATTCATTTGAAACACTTATATTTTTTTCTCTTTGTCTTATTAAACTTTCTATTTGTTTTGTATTTTCTTCAAATTGTTCTGTTGTATATTCTACTAATCCGTAAGCTGCTCTATATACACTTGCTGGGAAGCTTTTCTTTTTTGGGTATTCTATTAAATATGTTTTTACTGAGTCTATTAAATCTTTAAAAAAAGCATCTTCTTCTAATTGAATTATTTGTTTTTTATTATTTGGATTTATCATTTTTTGAACCTTGTCAATATTTGATAAAATCTTTTCTTCCGTAATTATCATTTTTACGTTTACTATGCCTGGTTTTCTAAAAAATAGCACTGTAAACTCCCTCCTTTGTTCCTATTTGAATTGTCACGAACTACTATTATTATACATTTTTTGGCCAAAAACTACAATAGGATTCATATTACTTTTTCTTTACAATTTTATTACAAGAATATAACAAATGTCAATTGTTTTTTTATATTTTTTTCATTTCTTCAAATCTTTTTATTTTTTGTGTTGTTGTTTTTATTAATTCTTCCTCTGTTACAGTTATTTCTTTTATATATTTATATGGTGGCATTGTTCTGTTTAATTCCTTAATTTTTTCCCATATTTTATCTTTAATTTCTTTTTCATCCACTATTCCGTAGGCATCTTTCATTGCATCTTTATCATATACAATCTTTGCACATAATTTTAAATCTATTTCATCATCTGGTTCTGGTCTACCATATACAAAAGATTCTTTTATTCCGTCAATTCTGTTTATTACGTTTTCTATTTCTTCTGGGAATACATTTTTACCATTTTTTAGAACTATTACACTTTTCTTTCTTCCACACAAGAATAAGAAACCTTTTTTATCTATATATCCTAAATCTCCTGTTTTAAACCATTCTTTATCAAGTACTTCTTTTGTTGCTTCTTCATTTTGGTAATATCCAATCATTACATATGGTGCTTTTACATATATTTCTCCTACACCCTCTTCATTTTTATTTATTATTTTTATTTTTGCACTCGGAAAAACTTTTCCAACTGAACCTAATTTTTGTTCAAAATCATTTCCAGCAGCTATAACTGGAGATGTTTCCGTTAAGCCGTATCCTTGCACCATTTCAAAGCCTAAATCATTAAAACCTTTCTCCACTTCATAATCAAGTGCTGCCGCTCCACTTACTAATAACCTTAATTTTCCTCCAAATTGTTCATGTATTTCTTTAAATACAGCTCTTCTAAAATCTAGTCCAACTCTTGAAAGTACACTTGTAAGTTTGCACATCATTTCCACTTCTTGTAATTTGCCTTTTTTCTCAATAGATTTTATTAATCTTTTATATATACCTTCATATAAAGCAGGAACTGATATCATAGCTGATATTTCAAATTCTTTTATATTATCTGCAATATGTCTTATTCCTTCACAATATGCAATTGAAGCACCCGCATATATAGGATATAAGAATCCTACTGTACATTCAAATGTATGGTGTAATGGTAAAAATGATAGTAATGTATCATCTGGAGTTAATCTTATTACTGAAGCTATGTCCATTATATTAGCGCATATATTTTTATGTGATAACATTACAGCTTTAGACATTGCTGTTGTTCCAGATGTGAATAGCATAAATGTCATTCCCTCTCTGTCTACTTCTGCATCTAAAAATTTTCTGTCTCCCTCTTCAATTAATTTTTTACCTTTTTCTATAAATTCTCTTTCAGAAAGTACGCCATCTTGTCTTTCTTCTAAATCCATAGATATATAATATCTCAAGTCTGTTGTTTTTCTTTGTTTTATATCTTGCATTATTTCATCATATTTTTTAGAATAAAATATTGCTTCTACACCTGAACGAACAATTAAAGATTCTAATTCATTTGCAGGTAGAGATTTATCAAGTGGTACAATTACACCCACTCCACATGCAGTTGCCAAATATGCAACTGTCCATTCATATCTATTTTCCGAAATTACTGCTATCCTTTTTCCTAGTAACCCCATTTTCATTAATTGTGTTCCTAACCCATTTACATCATCTATAAATTCTTTATATGTTATTGTCTTTATCTCATTTTTTCCTATTTTATATTTAAATGCAACTTTATTTTTATATTTATCATAAGATTTATTTAACATATCTTTTAAGTCTGTTATTGGTTCTACTTTATGTAGTTTTTTCTTTATTTTCATTCTCCCAGCTTCTAGCATTTCTCTTAAACTTGCTTCTTCATTTTTTTTATCTGGGAAATTTTTCATTATCATATTTAATAGTTTTTTACTTTCTTTATCCATATTTTTAACACTCCTTAAATTATGCTTTATCTATTATATAACAAAATAAAAGAAATAACAAGTTTTAAATACCAAAAAAGCACTGACTAGTTGGTCAGTGTGCTATTTATAATTACAAAAAGTAAGCCCCACACTTTGATATTATCGCAGTTGGGGGCTTTGGAGATTTCAGAACTAGAAATCTAGTTCATCATATTCTGTAGGGGTAATAATTTCCCATGTTTCGGGGTAACGCTTTATCCACCACAGAAACCTTATTGAATGCTCACCAGTAGTTTTAGTGAAGAATCCGTGAGTTTGGAAAATCTCTCTTGCAATATCGACGTCGATGAACTTTTCGTCCATTTGCTTTCTTGTAAAATTCTTGCGAACGCAACTTCCTTTGTCAGCCAGTTCTTCTAGGAACGCATCCACTCTTTCTTCTACAAGAATCCGCTTCATAACGCCCATATTTTCTGCATTCATACTTTTTCTTCTCCTTTTAACATAAAGCATTCTCTTTTCTGAGAATTACATTCATTATAGCATAGTTTTACATTAATTTCAAATTTGCCTGAAAAATGTTTCAATAATTCCATAAAAAAATAACCATACCTAAACTTTTTAAGTACAGCTATTTTTATGGTGCCTCGAACGGGAATCGAACCAGTGACACGGGGATTTTCAGTCCCCTGCTCTACCAACTGAGCTATCGAGCCATATTTATTTATAAAAAAATGGCGACCCGGAACGGGCTCGAACCGTCGACCTCTAGCGTGACAGGCTAGCGTTCTAACCAACTGAACTACCGGGCCAAAAAAATGGTGGGCGCTATAGGGCTCGAACCTATGACCTCCTGCTTGTAAGGCAGATGCTCTACCAGCTGAGCTAAGCGCCCGTCCGTTCAACGAATATTAGTATACTATTTTTTTTTGCATCTGTCAAGACTTTTTACAAATTTTTTCAAATTTTTTCGAATTTTTTTGTAAAGTCTTGATTTTCATGCTTTATTCCTTGTTTTTTTCTATTACATCATCTATTACTATTTGTTCATTTTCATCTATTTTGTATCTTGGCAATTCTGGCAATTCATCTATTGTTGATATTCCAAATGTTTTTAAAAATTCTCCTGTTGTTTGGTACATTGTTGGTTTTCCCGGTAAGTCTGATTTTCCTGCATCTTCGATTAAGTTGTATTCTAATAATTTATATATTGTAGCATCTGAATTTACTCCACGAATTGCTTCAATTTCTGCTCTTGTAATTTTAGGATTGTATGCAATTATTGCAAGTGTTTCCATTGCAGCATTGGAAATATTAGGTTTTGCTCTATTATCGAAAAGTGGGTGTATGTAATCGTAAAATTCTTTCTTGCTACATAATGTATATCCATTTTCTACTTTTACCAATTCTATCCCTCTGTTTTTGCAAGAATATTCATTTTTCATATTTTCTAGTACTTTTATTATATCTTCTTCTGGCAATTCTAAAGTTGTTATCAATTCTTTCATTTCTACTGGTCTTCCACAAGCAAAAAGAATTGCCTCAATTAATGCTTTTACTTCTTCTATGTTCATTATTTATTCACCTTTTTTTATTTTTTCTTTTTTCTAGTATCTTCATCTCTTAAATCCACTATAGTTTTCATTAATTCGGCTGTAAGCTTAGTTGCTTGCTCTTTATCCTTAATTTCTTCCTTTAGATTTGTGTAATCTATTGGTTTACCTATATTTACTATTACTCTTGTAAATGGTTTGAAGCTTCCTTGTATTCCTATTGGAATTATTGGCTTCTGTGCTGTTCCTGCTATTAGAACTGCTCCATTTTTTGGTTTTACTCCTTTTGCCATTCCGTTTCTTGTTCCTTCAGGAAATATTAATAATAGTCCATCATGTTTCAATATTTTTAATGATACTTTTATGGCTTGCATATCTGCTGCACCTCTTTTTACTGGGTATATTCCGAATAAATCAGCAATCCAACATAAAAACTTGTTTTTAAAAAGTTCTTCTTTTGCAAGTACATTAACCTTTCTTTGAAACATTGCAACTATAACAGCAGCATCTAAATTACTTACATGATTTGGACAAAGAAGAGCTCCTCCTTCTTTAGGCAAATTTTCTTTTCCAACAATTTTAGGTCTGTATATTATTATTGCAAATATCTTAAAAATAAATTTAATTATTATTCTCATTTAATTTCTCTCTTTTCGTTTATAATCTTAATAATTTTTTCCTCAACTTCATCTATAGTTAAATTGCTTGTATCTATTACAATACTGTCAGGTGCCTTTTTTAGGGCTCCTATTTCTTTTATTTTATCATTGTGGTCTCTTTTATGGATGTTATCTAAAACTTCTTCATATGTCATCTTTACTCCTTTTTCTTGCATTTCTAATAGTCTTCTTTGTGCTCTTACTTCTTCTGTTGCATCTAAGTATATTTTTACATCTGCATTTGGAAATACATATGTGCAAATATCTCTTCCTTCCATAATTATGTCTTTTCCTTCTGCCATATGCCTTTGAAGTTCAACCATTTTATACCTAACTTCTTTTATTGATGAAACAGGAGATACAACCATTGAAACTTCTTTTTCGCGAATTTTTTTACTTACATCTTTACCATTTAAGTATGCTATATCTCCATTTGGAGTATTTTTAATTGAAATTTTTATATTTTCTAATAATTTTATTACTTTTTCTTTATTAATATTCCCATCAACAATAGCTCCTGCCTCAAGTGCTGCAAGTGCTACACATCTATATGTAATTCCTGTATCTATATTTACTAGTTTTAATTTATTTGCTATTTTTTTGGTTACTGTTCCTTTACCACTTCCTGCTGTTCCATCTATTCCTACTATAAATCCCATTATTTTTCCCCTTTTTCTGGCTTGTAAATTCCTTTTGCTAGTATTTGAACACTATCAACATTCATCGCCGTTAAATTTTCTATTTCACGCACACATTGTTTTTTAAAATTTTGTAATGATGTTATTATATTATAACCATATACTAAAATAATTTCAATATAAATGTTTACTCCTGTTTGAGTTTTTTCAATTCTTGTTCTATATATTTTATATATTGCTTCTGTTTTCCCTGCTATGTGAATGATAATATCTTTTAAAACCCCATCTGATATTGTATAATTACCTAAATAGCTAAATGTTGGTCTTATTATGGATTTTTCTGATATGTATGGTTTTTGATTTTTTCCTTTAGACTTAAAAATTTGCAATGGATCTAAGAGATATCCTGAAAAATCTTTTTTTATTTCAAATGTTGGAACAGGAATAACATGTTTGCCTTCTGTTGTTCTCATTCTTTTGGCTTCTTCCATCTCTTGCTCAGTTGCAACATCTGTAATATATATAGTTTTTACAATTTCTGGAAGTCCAAGGTTTGTTCTTATTTTTTCTACCATTCCATCTGATGTTCCAAGTATTAGAATACTATCAGGTTTATACTTTCTAAAAGCTTTTTTTATTTCATCTGCTTTTTCATTGTTTAAAAATAGTGCTCCTTTTACTGTTTCGATTTTTGTTGGAGCTTTTTTGGCTGAAACGCCTGCAATAACTTCATTATCGTTTATAAGCAATCCATCATCTATTATGAAATGAACATCATATTCGCTCGCAACCATTTGAGCTCTGTAGCTTTTGCCTGTGCCTGATGGACCGACAAAAGCATATACTTTAATTTTTGATTCTATGAATTTATCTATTAACATATTATCCCTCATTTTACTTTGGTAGCTTTATTTTATCTTCCGCCTCCGGCCTCCACCACCGGCCGCCAAATCCGCCTCCGCCAGAGAAGCCACCGCCTCCGCCAGTGCCTGATGAGTATGTGCTTGAGTACATTCTTGAAGTTGATGTACTTATTGAATTTATAAAGTTTGCATTAAGTCCATTTGCATTGTACATAGCATTAAATAATACCATATTGCTAATTGTATCTTGATTATTTAATTCTGGATATTTTACTTTTAACTGTTTTAACACTTTGCCGGCTATTCCAAATGCTGTAGCATATACTAAATATTTTTCCCATAACACTAATTCTGGAACTTCCTTTTCATTTAAGTATGAAAAGTCTTCCATGTATTTTTTAAAAGCTTTCCACTGTTCTTGTTCATTAATCCCTTTCTGAGTAAAGCCATTAAAGCTGGTGGTTATTTTTATATTTAATATTAAATTTATAATAGTTACTACTATAAAAAATGCTAATGAGATTATAGTGCATGTGATAAGCATACCTTGAACGTTTTTATAAGCATACCCTATTGTCAATATTGAAGCAATTATAATTATAATTAATATAAAAATATATCCAACATTTTTTTCTGCATAAACTATTTGCTTATTGAACCTATTTGTATCAAATTTTCCTTTTTCACTTGCTTGTGTTTTTGATACCTTTTCAAAAGTTGAATTCAAATTCATTAATTTTGATGGATAATTTTTGATGTATTTTTCCAGTTCTGCCATTGTAAGTTCATTATTATTACTTGCGGCTCTTAATATTTCTAATACCTTTTTTTCATCCCCCGTTAACTCATCTGTTTTTATTTTGTTTAATAGAATTTTTATTGTTTTTCCCTCTTGCTCTATCCTTATATATCCTTTCAGAGCAAAATTCAAGATAGTTGCAGAAAAAACATTTGGTAAGCAACTTTGCTTATATCCAGTTTTTAGAATAAATACTGCCTCTAATGGTGTTTCTTCTTTATCTGGTAGTTCCCTATAATATTCTAATTGTTGTTCTGGTAAAATGTTTGGGTTTTTCTCAAGGAATTGCTTGTTTTTCTTTATTTTTTTAGAAAACATTATTCCAATACTAGTATTTACTAATATTGTTGCTAGAATTAACAGTTTAAAATTTTTATTTCTCCTATCTCTTCTTGCATTTGCCTCATTTGCCCATTCAGTTTCTTCTTTTATAATATCATCTATTTTTTCTTCTTGTGATATGTTTTCAGAGGATATATTTTCAAATAAATATGTTGGCATTGCTAGTCTTACTTCAACATAATTTTTTGATTTATAATTATTAAGATTAAATTCAATTGTATCTGATGAAACAACTTTTACTTCTCCATTTAGGTATTTTGTATGTCCCCACACTTTCAGATCTTCTAAATGTTGAACATTTGCTGGTAGTTTAATTGTTCCTGTAATTTTGTTTGCTGAAATTTCGAACTCATTTCCTACAAATTGCCAATATAGTTCAGCGCAATCATTATATTTTGTTATAACATCATTTACTCTGTAACTTATTAAATATTGCTTTCGTGTAGTAGATTCTATACTTACTCCCCAAGCAATTTCATTTTCTCCTTTATTATTTGTTCCCGCAAAGAAATATCCTTTTGGTAAATGATATTCCCATTTACTTGCACTATTGAATATATTGTTTTTTCCTTTTGAGATATCCTTTACAGAAACATCCATAATGCTAGAATATTTTGTGTCATCCTTAATAAATGTTTTGTATAAAGTATTAGTATCTGAAACTTTAATATTCCATGTTTCAACAACATTCATACTTCCATCATCATTAATTTGTACCTGAAAATCTAAGTTCTTTAAATGTAAACTAGCTTGTGACTTTGTTTCACCTAACAGTACCAATGCTATTATTATAATAAACATTGCTAATAGTTTTCTTAGCTTCATCTTATCACCCTTCCATCACTTATTATATTATATGTCAGTTAGTTTTGCAATACAATTTTAAAATAAAAAGTGGGAATATTCCCACTTTTTATTTATTAGTTATCTCTTCTAATTTTAGTAACTCATCCCATCTCTTATCAACTTCTTTTTGGAATTCTTCTATCATCCATTCATTTCCCGGTTTAAACATGTGTTTAAATCTTTTTTGTGGCCTTAAAAATTCTTCTATTGGAAGTTTATTTGCTGGTTTGTAATTTACAATGTATTTTCCGTCTATTACTTCATATAGTGGCCAATAGCATGTTTCTACTGCTAGTTTGTTTATTTTCATTAAGTCTTCTGTTGGATAACCCCAACCTCTTGGACATGGTGTTAATACATTTAAGAAACATGGTCCTTCTGTATATATTGCTTTTTCTGATTTTTCGTATAAGTCTTTAAAATTGTTTACAGCTATTGTTTGTGCTACATATGGTAAATGGTGTGATGCCATTATTTCTGTTAAGTCTTTTCTTGATTGCATTTTCCCTGGAATTACTGTACCTGCTGGTGATGTTGTTGTATCTGCAAATTTCGGTGTTGCTGATGAACGTTGTATACCTGTGTTCATATATGCTCCATTATCATAGCATACATATACCATGTCGTGTCCTCTTTCCATTGCACCTGATAAGCTTTGAAGCCCTATATCATAAGTTCCTCCATCTCCTCCAAATGCTATAAATTTTGTATCTTTATCTGATAGTTTTCCCTGCTTTTTCATTGATTTATATGCAGCTTCTGCTCCTGATAGAGTTGCTCCTGCACATTCAAATGCAGTATGTATAAATGAATCTGTCCAAGCTGAATATGGATAAATGAATGTTGAAACTTCCATACAACCTGTTGCATTGCATATTACTGCATGGTCTTCATTTTTTAATGCTCTTAGTACCATTCTTCCAACTACTGGTGCTCCACAACCTGCACACATTCTGTGACCTGCTGTAAATCTTGATTTTTTGTTTGCTACTACTTCTTTTAAATTATATGCCATTAGTCTTCCCTCCTTAAACCTAGATATCTATAAGGATTTTTAACTTCTCCTGTTTTACCAATTTCTTGTAAATCATTATATACTTTTTCAATATCGCTTGACTTTGTATCTCTTCCACCTATTCCATAAATATAGCTTACAGTTGGAACATTTGTATTTGCTGTGTACATTCCTGATGTTACTTCTGTAAATAAAGGTCCACCTACTCCATTTAACCCATCTGCTTTATCTAATACTGCAACTGCTTTTGCTTTTGATAGGCTTTTTGCTATTTCTTCTGCTGGGAATGGTCTAAATACTCTTATTTTTAAAACTCCTGCCTTTACTCCTTTTTCTCTTAATTTATCTGCTGTAAACTTTGCTGTTCCTGCTGTTGAGTTCATACATACTATTATGTATTCAGCATCTTCCATTTTATATTCTTCAAATAGGCCATATTTTCTGCCTGTTAATTTTTCGAATTCCTTTGAAACTTCTAATATAACCTGTTTTGCATTTCTCATTGCTTCGGCTTGTTGTGCTTTATGTTCAAATAAATATGCTTGCAAATCTAATGGGCCAATTGCAATTGGTTCCTTATCGTTCAATAAATAATGCTCTGGTTTATATGTTCCTACAAATTTTTTAACAAGTTCATCTTCTTCTAATTCAATATTTTCTATTGAGTGTGATGTTATAAATCCATCTTGGCATACCATTAAAGGTAGCATTACATTTGGATTTTCTGCTATTCTATGAGCCATAAGAAGATTATCATATGCTTCCTGGTTATTTTCTGAAAATAGCATTACCCAGCCTGCATCTCTTACTCCCATTGCATCTGAATGGTCGTTATGGATATTTAATGGTCCTGATACTGCTCTGTTTACAAGTGACATTACTATAGGTAATCTTAAACTTGAAGCAATATATATCATCTCCCACATTAAAGATAAACCATTTGCAGATGTAGCTGTCATAGCTCTTGCTCCTGCAGCTTCTGCTCCTATACAGGCACTCATTGCACTATGTTCACTTTCTACTGCAACAAATTCTGTATCTACTGTTCCGTTACTAACAAATGTTGAAAAATATTGTGGTATTTCTGTTGATGGTGTTATTGGGAATGCTGCAACAACATCTGGGTTTATTTGTTTCATAGCTGTTGCTGCTGCTTCATTACCACTTAAACGTTCTCTAATTGACATTTTCTATTTCCTCCTTTATTCCATTTCAATTGCACCAAATGGGCATACTTTTGCACATACTCCACAGCCTTTGCAGTAATCATAATTAAAGTCTGTTCTTTTTTGGTCTTCTCCTACTGGTATTGCATCATCTGGGCATACTGGGAAGCATAATCCACATTGCTTACATTTTTCACTTAAGAAAACTGGCTTTGTACTTCTCCAATCTCCTGTTTTAAATTCTCTTGCATTTCCTGCTGTATAAATTGTTCCACCTTCTGTTAATTTTTCCATTGGTGTTTTTGTGTTTATTTCTGTCATACCTTTTCAACCTCCTTTAATGCCATTTCTAGTGCTTTCATATTACCCTCTATAACCTCTGGTTTTTTAGCAAATTTATGTTTAAATGAACCTTGCATATCATTTAAAAATTCTTCATCAGTCATAACCTTGCTTACCTTCACTATTGCTGCAAGCATTGGTGTGTTTGGGAAATATTTACCTAATGTTTCCATAGATATTTTCCTTGCATCAATTTTATATATTTCTCCCTCATATCCTTTCAAATGTTTTTTTAAATACTCTCCATCTTTAGTAGTATTAATTACAATCGCCCCAGTTTTCTTTAAACCTGCTGTTACATCTACACTTTCAATTAAAGTATCATCTACAACAACAACATAATCTGGTTCATAAATATTGCTATGTATTGTTATAGGTTTTGTGCTAATTCTGTTATATGCAGTAATTGGAGCACCCATTCTTTCTGGTCCATATTCTGGAAAACCTTGAATATATTTTCCTGTATTAAACGCCGCATCTGCTAAAAGTAAAGATGCTGTTTTAGCCCCTTGACCACCACGGCCATGCCATCTGATTTCGATTAAATCATTCATCAAAAACAAACCTCCTTCAAGAAATTTCTATGTTCACAGTATATATCGAAATAAAAAAAATGTCAATGGTGGTTGGGTATTTTTATTAATAAATATAAAAGAGATGTGATAATGTCTTAAGTAATGAAATAAGATAATTTTCCAAAATTTTATAACACTTTTATATTGCACTGTGTAAATGGTAAAATAATATGTAGGAAAATGGCAAAGAAAAATGTCGTTTTTCCTACATCTTTTTTATCTTCTAACCTCATAGTATAATTATGCTAGGAGGTGATGATTCAAATGATGTTTGATAAATTAGACCATTTGTTAAAGGAGGTGATTAGATTGGATATAAAACCTAATTTTGCACGGTGTAGCAAGAGATTGTAATTGTGATTGGAGAACTGTTAAAAAGAGATTTGAATTGCAAAAGCAAATTGAAAGTGGCTTACCTCTGCCTTTAAAACAGCATAAATCAATACTTGATCCTTACACAGATATAATTAATTCTAAGTTAGAAATATCTGGAATTACAGCTTCAGCTATTTATCATTTCTTGGCTGATAATACTGATTATTCCGGTAAATATGGTTTAGTAAAAAATTATGTAAAAACCCATAAAGATGATAAACCTAAAAAAGCAACAATTCGTGTTCCTAAAGTCCCAGGAAAACTTGGACAAGTGGATTGGAAAGAGGATTTAACTTTACTTAATAAACATGGTAAACCTTTAACTTTTAATATTTTTCTGCTTACTTTGCCTTTTTCTGAGAAAAAATATTGTAAATTAACTCTTGATAAAAAACAAGATACTGTTATCAATTCCTTAATCTATGCTTTTCAATATTTGTGTGGAATTCCTAGGGAAATATGGTTTGACAATATGCTAACTATTGTTGATGCTGCTAGAATGGGAAAGCATGATAGAATTAATGATAAGATTAAACAATTTGCTAAAGATATGGCTTTTACGCCAATTCCTTGTAGACCTAGGAGGCCTCAATCTAAAGGTTCTGTGGAAGCTCTTGCTAAATTATGCGATAGATTACTTGCATATAATTATGAGTTTGAATCTATTGAAGATTTAGAAATGATAGTTAATTCTTTTTATGAGAATATTAATAATGAAGTTTCTCAATCTCATAATCGTATTGTTAATGAAGTTTTTACCTATGAAAAAGAATATTTACTGCATTTGCCTAACAATAAAATTTTTAGTTCCTACTTATCTAACCGCCAAACTAGAAAAGTTGCTAAAGATTCTATGGTTTCATACAAAAGCAATAAATATTCTGTACCTGTTAAGTATATCGGTTTCGATTTAAATGTCATCGAAAAGGATAATTCTTTGTATATTTATGATAACACAAATTTAGTCCGTTGTCATCAAATTTCAAATAATCCTTTTAATTATCATAAAGATGATGTGAAAGATATATTAGTTAGTGACCTTTTAAAAAACTCTAATGAAGAAAAAATCGAAGCATTTATTGCTAATAATTTAAGTCAATATGATAATTTGTTGTAATGGAGGATGTTTATGAATTTTAAAAATGTTGTAGATAATTTAAATTTATTAAAACTAGATAAAATATCTAATTGTTTATCTGAATATATTGATAAAGTAAATTCTGAAAAAATTCCTTTTTTAGATGCTTTATACGAACTTACTAAACTTGAAATAATTGATAAGGCTGAGCGTGCTTCTCAATTTAATATTAGAATTGCTCATTTCCCATATTATAGGACTTTTGAAGACTTTGACTTTTCTTTCCAACCTTCAATAAATAAAGAACAAGTTCTTGAATTATCTTCTCTGCGTTTTATTGAAGAAAAGAAAAACATACTGTTAATTGGTTCTCCTGGAACTCGGGAAAACTCATATCGCTACTGCCATTGGTATTGAAGCTGCTAAAAATAGAGTTAGTACATATTTCATATCTTGTCATGACCTAATTTCTCAACTTTCTTTAGCTCACAGTGAAAATAGATTGGTTGATAAGATCAAACAATATAACAGATATAAGCTATTAATAATTGATGAAGTCGGTTACCTTCCAGTAGATAAAACTGGTGCTAATTTACTGTTTCAACTACTTGCTAAAAGATATGAAAAATATTCGACAATTGTAACATCTAATCAACAATTTTCAAAATGGGGAGATGTTTTATCTGATTCAACTTTGGCCTCTGCAATTCTTGATAGATTGCTTCATCATTCATACGTTTTTAACATAACTGGTAATTCGTATAGAATTAAAGATAAAATTTTAGAAAAAAGAAATAGTAATGAAATTTAATTATAAAGCAAAGATATTGAGGGGAATCTCCCTCATATAATCTTTGCCAAAATCCTACATATTTTTTTGCCAAAATCCTACAAAAAATATTGACATTTACAATTTACGCACGCAACAAAAAAACGCCTACTGGCGCCACACTAGTGGCGGAAAATTTTTAAAAGCCCTTCCTGGGTCTTTTAAAAATTTTCCGCTCACTTAGCGTATAAAATTCGCTAAGTTATTTAGCTTCGAAGTAGCCTTCCCTAAAACTACTTTGGAATATTTAATTAATTTATCGCCTGCAAGCTTACAGATTTACATAAAGTGAAGAGCGGAAGGAAAAGCGGCTGATGCTGAGGTCTGGAGAATTGTTGAGGCGAAGGTAAGCTGGAATTTCAGAACCATCGTCGTTGTAATCGCCTCCCCTGAGAACTGGATTACCTGAAGAGTAAGACTCTGTAGTCCATTCCCAGCAGTTACCTGCGAAGTCATATATATTGTTTTTCTTTGTGTATTCTGTTACTCCTGTTCCTAATAGGTAACTGTTATTTTCTGGCTTTTCAGTTGATGCTGTTGTATCGGTAAAATTCTTTCCAAAGTCGGTTGAATATTTACCTGTAAAATTGAATTTACTATTACCGTAATTGCCCCAACCTGTACTATCTTCATTTATATCTGCTAAGCTCATATTGCTATTTGTTTCTAATATCCAATTTAATGTTCTATCCCATGCTGCTCCATTTATTAGTCCTGCTATTACATTTGTTTTTTCATTATTCATTGTTGCTGCTTTTGTTATACTATCTGTTTGATTTATATAGTTATATGGGTATTTATTTGCTTGGCTTAAAACTGCATCTCCAGTTCCACTGCTTGAAGTTCTTGGATTTGCACTTCCTGCCTCATATCTTGCTATATAAAATCCTCCATATTTATTTACACTATTTTTATATAAAGTCACTGTTGCTTCTGGAGTATCTGCATTATCTGTGTATTGTGAAGCCATCATATTTGCATATATTGGATATGCTGTATCTATTGTTGGATTTTCTCCTACACCAGGTAAATTTGCTAAGATTTCTGCTTCTGTTTTATTTTGCTGTTGCATCATTTGTTGTACCAGATTTCTAAATACTTCCTTTGTTGTGAAAGTATCTTGTGCATATAGTGTTGAAACATACATTAATTTTTCAGTTGCATCACTTTCTGTTTTTACTGTTAATTTATATTTTCCATTTCTTGTTGGCTCTACACTTGCTGTATATGTTTTGCCTGATTGGGCTGGAGTTGTAATTTGGGTTCCTGTTGGGTCTAGTAGTTCTATTTCTGTTATTGCCTCTTCTGCTGTTATTTCAATTTCTATTTTTTGATTTTGTAATACTGGCACCCATACGAATTGGTCGCTTGTAGTGTCATCTTGAATTACTACTCCTGTGTTTTTTTCTCCGGTTACATAGCTATAGCCTACTGGAATTGGAGCTCCATGTTCTATTGATTTTATTTTTGTTCCATCTGCTGTTACTGCTGTGTCTTCGTGGGTTACTTCCATCTTAATTTTTATGCTTGACATTGGGTTATTATTTATATAATCCTCTATTGAAGCATATTTTTCTCCATTTATGGTTACTTCACTCATATTGCTTTCATCTTCATATGCTGTTTTGTACTTATCTCCTGCTGTTTTGGCAGTTCCTAGCAGATTACTTTGGATTACTACTGTTACTACTACTCCTACTAAAATTAACATCACTATTATCGTGATTATTAAGGCAATTAATGTTATACCTTTGTTTCTATTTTGCATTTTAATTCCCCCTTTTGTATTTTTTTAAATTTCTCTTGTTGTTATTTTGTTTTATTTTCTTGCAAATTATTCTGTTTTTTTTGCACATTGGAACAACAGCTTTTGCAAACAGACTTTGCCTTTTACTTTTCTATTTACTTTTCAATGTGCTTTAGTTTTAATTAGAATAATTTACACAACTAATATATATCATTTTGTATTTTCTTGTCAAGTGGTTTCTTAAAAAAACCGGCTATTTTTAGATATTAATCTTACAATAGATGTTAGTTTTACAAACTATATTTTACTTTTACAATTTACCAGAAGTATATTGTTATTTTGTACAAAAAACAAAAAATAATTCTTGTTTTCCCTTTATTTTTCCCGTTTTTTGTTATATAATATTATGTAATTATTTCAAAGAGGTGAATTTATGGAATATAATCATAATAAAATCGAGAAAAAATGGCAGAAATATTGGGATGATAATGAGAGTTTTAAAGCTATTACAGGTGATAAAAAACCACCTTATTATATTTTAGTTGAATTTCCTTACCCTTCTGGTGCTGGGCTTCATGTTGGGCATGTTAGAAGTTATACAGCTCAAGATGCTTTAGCTAGAATGAAGAGGCTTCAAGGATATAATGTTTTATACCCTATGGGTTGGGATGCTTTTGGTGCTCCTGCTGAGCAGTATGCTATTAAAAATCATATTCATCCAAAGGATGCTGTTAGAGAAAATATTCATACATTTAAGGGACAAATGAAAAATTTAGGTTTTTCTTTTGATTGGTCTCGTGAATTTTCAACAACAGACCCTGATTATTATAAATGGACACAATGGCAATTTTTACAATTTTATAAACATGGCATGGCATATAAAGATACTATTCCTGTTAATTGGTGCCCAACTTGTAAAACTGTTTTATCTAATGAGGATGCAGCAGGTGGAGTTTGTGAAAGATGTGGCTCACAAGTTGTTCAAAAGGAAAAATCTCAGTGGATGCTTAGAATGAGTGATTATGCAGAAGATTTGTTAAAAGGATTAGATGATACAAATTTTGCAGATAGAGTAAAGCTTGGTCAAATTAATTGGATAGGTAAATCAACTGGTGTTGAGGTTGATGTAAAAATAGTTGGTGGTGGAAGTTTTTCAATTTTTACAACTTGTATTGAAACTATCTATGGTGTTACATTCTTTGTTATTGCACCTGATGGAAAATTAATTAAGGAATTAATGCCTCGTGTTCAAAATAAAGAAGAAGTTCAAAATTACATTAATGAAACTGCAAAAAAATCTAGCATGGATAGAACTGACCTAAATAAAGGAAAAACAGGTTGTATTGTAAAAGGAATTATTGCTATCAATCCTGTTAATGGTAAAGAAGTTCCAATTTTCCTTGGAGATTTTGTTTTAGGTGACTATGGAACAGGTGCAGTTATGGCAGTTCCTTCACACGACCAAAGAGATTTTGAATATGCAAAAGCACACAATTTGCAAATGATTCAAGTAATTGATGGAAAAGATACAACTGAGCATGCTTTTGAAAAACAAGATTACTTAAATAAAGGTTGTAAATTAATAAATTCTGAGGAATTTACAGGCCTTACTGTTGAAGAAGCTAAAGAAAAAATTACAGATAAGCTTGTAAATATGGGAATTGCAAAAAAGGTTAATAATTATAAAATGAGAGATTGGATTTTCTCTCGCCAAAGATTCTGGGGAGAACCAATCCCAATGATATATTGCGAAAAATGTGGTTGGCAACCAATGAAAGAAGAAGATTTGCCATTACTTCTTCCAGATGTTGCAGAATATGAACCAACTGAGAACGGTGAAAGTCCTCTTGCAAATATCACATCTTGGGTAAATACAACTTGTCCTCATTGTGGTGGAAAAGCTAAGAGGGAAACAGATACCATGCCAAACTGGGCTGGTTCTAGCTGGTATTTCCTAAGATTCATGGACCCTCATAATGATAAAGAATTTGCATCAATGGATGCTATGAAATATTGGGATAAAGTTGACTGGTATAATGGTGGTATGGAACATACTGCAAGACACTTACTATATGCAAGATTCTGGGTACAATTTTTATACAACATCGGACTAGTTCCTAAAAAGGAAATGATTTGGACTCGTGTTAGCCATGGAATGGTTTTAGGTTCAAATAATGAAAAAATGAGCAAGTCAAAAGGAAATGTTATTAATCCAGATGATATAGTAAATGAGTATGGTGCAGATACTTTAAGGTTATATGAAATGTTTATGGGAGATTACACTCAAGATGCACCTTGGAGTACAGATTCATTAAAAGGTTGTAAACGCTTTATTGATAAAGTTATTCGTTTAAAAGATAAAATTGTGGATGGAAATGGTTACTCTAAAAAATTAGAACCAATTATCCATAAAACAATTAAAAAAGTGCAAAATGATTTATCTACAATGGCCTATAATACAGCTGTTTCAAGCCTTATGATTTTAGCAAATAGCCTAGACGAAATGCCTGAAGTCACAAAAGAAGATTATCATTTGCTATTAACACTTTTAAACCCTATAGCACCACATATTACAGAGGAATTAAATGAATCTCTTGGATATGCACCAATTTGCGAGTCAAAATGGCCTGAATATGATGAAGCCAAAACAATTGATAGTGAGATTGAATTACCTATTCAAATTAATGGTAGAGTAAAAGGAACTGTAAAAGTTGCCCTAGACAGTGATGAAGAAACAGTAAAAAATGCCGCACATAAAGAAATCGCAGAGCTTCTTGAAGGCAAGAATATTGTTAAAGAGATTTATGTAAAAAATAAAATATTCAACATTGTTGTCAAATAGAAAAATATATGATATAATATCGCCATCCTTTTCAAAGGAAATCTTTGTGAAAGGAGGCGATTTATTTGACAGCTTTCGACTTGATCTTTTTTCTGATTATTTTACTTTTAAGTAATTATTGGGGAAAAGATGATAACAACAGGTAGAAATGCCAAAGAGTAGTCTGGTCAACTACTCTTTTTTTGATAAAAAAAGAGATATGTGGTCAACATATCTCACGCGATTTATTGTTGCTTTCGACTACAACTTCGCTAGCTATGATAATTATAGCATTATTTGTATTATATGTCAAATATATTTTAATTATTCTTTATAACAATTTGACAATTTTTTAATGTTGTAGTATACTTTATTAAGCAATTGCAAAGGTCAACTCTAGACAAATGCTCAGGATATATGTATCGGTAGTGCATATATCCATTTTTTAATTTTCTTCATTTCCTTTAAGTTTTTCTGCCCTATCTGCTGCAATTAGGTTGTCTATCATTTCATCTAAATCCCCATTTAAGAAATTTTCCATTTGGAATATGCTAAACCCAATTCTATGGTCTGTTATTCTTCCTTGTGGGTAATTATAAGTTCTAATTTTCTCGCTTCTATCTCCTGTTCCTACTTGACTTTTTCTTTCATTGTGAAGCTCTTCATCTTGTTTTTGTTTTTCTATTTCATATAATCTTGATTTCAACAATCTCATTGCATATTCTCTATTTTGTGTTTGAGAACGCTCTGTTTGACATTCTGCTACAATTCCTGTTGGCTCATGAATTAATCTTACTGCTGATGATGTTTTATTAACCTTTTGTCCACCTGCACCTGAAGCTCTAAAGACTTCCATTCTAACATCTGCTGGATTTATTTCTATTTCAACATCTTCAACAACTGGCAAAACTGCAACTGTTGCTGTTGATGTGTGTATTCTTCCACTACTTTCAGTATCTGGAACCCTTTGAACTCTGTGAACACCACTTTCAAATTTTAATCTACTATAAACACCTTTTCCTGATACCATGAATGTAACTTCCTTGTATCCACCCATTTCAGTTTCATTTTCATTTAAAATCTCAATTTTCCAATGTTTTGCTTCTGCATACATTGTGTACATTCTAAATAAAGTTCCAGCAAATAAAGCTGCTTCTTCTCCTCCAGCTCCTGCTCTAATTTCACAAATTGTATTTTTATCATCATCTGGATCTTTTGGAATTAACAATACTTTTAATTCTTCTTCAAGCTGAGGGATTTTCTCTCTAAGCTCATCCATTTCAGCCTCTGCAAGCTCCCTTAATTCTTTATCACTTGCCATTACTTTAGCTTCCTCAAAATCAGCTTTAGCTTTTTTATATTCTCTATACTTAGAAACAACATCCTCAAGCCCAGCATGCTCCTTCATAAGCTTCTGCCACTCCTGAGTCCTAGCAATCACCTCAGGATCACTAATCTTTGTTGTTAACTCATCATACCTCTTTTCAACATCCTCTAATTTTTGAAACATAAACTCTCTCCTTAATTTAATTTATACTAAATAATTATATACCATTTTCCGTGAATTTACAAGGTTTTTGCTATAATTCTTGGTAAGCCTTGGCTTTTAATGCTCCTTCTATTTCTTCTACTCTTTTTAGCATCGAAATCATTACTGGCTCGAAAATTAATCCTGCAGTTTTTGGAGTGATTTTTATGCCTTTTGATTTTAAGCAGTCTATTACTTGTTTTATTTGTTTTTTTAGTGTTGGAATAAATGTTATTGCAATGCATATCATAATACTTACATTTTTAGGATTTATTTTTATAAATCTGAAGATTGAAAAAATTTTTTCTAGTGCTTCTGCAATTTCTGTGTAGCTTGTAATCTTTGAGAATATGTATGTTATATTGCACACTAAGATTAGTTTTATTCCTATTCTAATCCCTGTTTTAATATCTGCTGCAAGTATATTAATTATTGTGGTTAGCAAAATAAAAACTATTACACTTAGGATATTTCCTATTTCTTCTTTTATGCTTAGTTTTAGTGCAAATGTAAGTAGTAAATTTACGCCTACTACAATTGCTGTGAAAACATCATGCTTTACTAGAAAAATTGATATAGAATATGCTAAAAATAATAGAATTTTTATTACATTTTTCATACTTTCACCCTTCTTATTAATTCTTTAATTATCCCATATACTCCTGGTTCTGCTGGATTTATTTTTATATTATTTTCATTTAGCATTTTTAGTATCAATGTTTCAATTGGTATTTTTAAATTATAATTACTTAAAATTTCAGTTTTATTAACTAAATCTTCTTTTAAAATTGTTTCTGCAATTTTTCCTTCATCTAATATTATTATCCTATCTGCTAGGAATATTTCTTCTGTGTTGTTGGTTATGTATATAATAGTATATCCGGAATTTTTTAGTGTTTTTATTATTGAATATACTGCTTCTTTACCTTCAGAATCTATCATTGTTGTTGGTTCATCTAATACTATATATTTAGGATTTACTGCTAAAACTCCAGCTATAGCGATTCTTTGCTTTTTTCCAAGTGACAACTCATCTATGTCCCCAATTTTTTCTTTTTCTATTTTAACTTTCTCTAAAGCTTGGTTTATTCTTATTGCTCTATCTTCTAAGTTTAGATTTTTAAGTGCGAATGCAAGTTCATCATCTATATTGTTAAATAATATCTGATTTTCCGGATTTTGAAAAACTATTCCTATCTTTTTTCTAAGATTGATATAATTTTTTTTATCTTTTGTATTTATTTCATCTACAATAATATTTCCTTTAGTAGGCTTTATTATTCCTGAAATTAGTCTTGCAAGTGTAGATTTTCCAGATCCGTTTCTTCCTACAATTGCAATACATTCGCCCTCATTTATTTTTAAATTTAGATTGCTAATTACTTCTTTTTCTCTTTTATATTTGAAGTGGATATTTTCAACATTAATCATTTCCATCATTCCTTTAATGTGTCTATTACACTTTTATACACATAAAAACTGCCAATTATAAATATTGCCCTTTGTTTATATTTTTCTTTTGCCTCTAAAATTGCTTCTTCTATAGATTTAACATGTAATCTTTCTTTATCTATATATTTTTCGGCTTCTTGCCTTAATACTTCTGCTGGCACATAAGGTTTTTCCTTTACACCATTAGTAAAATAGAATTCTGCATCTTTATCTGTTGATAATTCTTTTAATATTGTACTATGGTCTTTCGTTTTTAGAATTGAAATTATATATACTTTTTTTTGATTTTTATAATACTGTACTAGATTTTGCTTTAAATTCTTTATAGCACTCTCATTATGCCCACCATCAAATATAATACTTGGATTTGATGATATTTTTTCCATCCTAGCTCTATGTACAACAGTTTTTAAGCCATTCCTTATGGCCTCTTCTGGTATGTTATACCCTTTTTGTTTTAATACATTAATTGTTTCAAGCACTTCGGCTGCATTTAGTGTTTGTACTTTCCCTTTTAAATTAATTTCAATATTTCTATAATTTTTATAGTCAAATTCTTGAAAATATTCATTAAATTGATAATTTTTAATATCCTCTGGATTAATAATATGTAATAAATTATCTTCTTTTTTACATTTTTCAGTAATCACATCAATAATTTCTGGTTGATTTACAAATACTGTATTAGAATTCTTTTTTATTATTCCTGCTTTTTGATTAGCAATTTTATCTAAAGTATCGCCTAAAATATCTACATGGTCATATCCAATTGTTGTAATAACTGAAACTAATGGATTTACAATATTTGTACAATCTAATGTTCCGCCAAGTCCTGTTTCTATTACTGCAAAGTCACATTGTTTTTTTTGAAAGTATATAAAAGCAATAGATGTAATAACCTCAAACCACTTTACTGGGATTTCATGGTTTGAATTGTATTCATCTATTACTTTAGATAATGGACTTAATATTGCCTCAACTTCTTCATCTTGAATTTGAATATTATTTATACAAATTCCATCATTAAATGTAATTAAGTGAGGTGATATAAATTTTCCAACCTTGTATCCTGCTTGAATTAGGCAATTGTTTAGCATCTCACATACACTGCCTTTTCCGTTTGTTCCAGCAATGTGTATGCATTTTATTTTTTTATGAGGATTATCAAATCTACTCATTATATATTCCATTGCCTCAAGTGTTGGATCTTTTGTAAATTTTTCAAAATGTGATAAATATTCTTCTATATTCATTCTTCCAACTGCTCCTCTTTATATAAATATTTCTTTATTGGTTTTTTCAAAGCTTTTTCAAGAATAATTATTATTGCTACATTAATTGGAAGCATTATAGCTTGAGTTACGGCTCTTACACTTAAATAATAAACAAATGCTTTACCATACATAATATTTAACCATAATGAATTCAAAAATAAATTTACAAAAGCTAAAACAATTACATTACTTAAAATAGCCTTTAGCCAAAAATACTTCTTCTCTTTATTTGGGTTTTCATACAAAAATAAGCCATAAATCAACCCAGATAAACCGTACACTTACTGTAAACCCAGGGAAATACGCCCCAAAAGGCCAAAAAATCGCCCCAATAAAATCCCCGCAAAGCACCTATTAAGAGCGCGTACTTCCACCCCAAAATCATACCAGCAAGCATAATTGGAACTAAGCTTAAATTAATTGCTAAAACTTGAGTGTTTATTGTTATTAATCTATCTAATACTATAAATAAAGCTAGCAACAATGCTGAAATAATTATTTTTTTACTCTTTGACATCATATATTTCTCCATACATTTTTCCCCCTATAGTTCTATTATTTTACCAAATTTTTGTATAATATTCAATATGAAAATATTTATTTTATCAACTATTTATTTAATAAATAAACTCCTAGATTTAAGTATGATGCAAATATTATCCATAATAAATATGGGATTTGTAATAATCCGGCGGTTTTGTTCTTTTTAAAGAAATCTATTATCATTACAATAACTAGTACATCGAGTATGATAATCCATATAAATGCAAATAGTCGCCATTTTAATGTAAAAAAAATTAATGACCATGTTGCATTTACAAATAGCTGTAAGCTATAGATTATTTTGGTTTTTAGTTCTATTAATGACTTACTGTCTATTATTCCATAAGATATTCCCATTAGCACATATAAAATTGTCCAAACTATTGGAAACAATATGCTTGGGGGTGATAATGGTGGTTTTTGTAGTGAATTATAGTCTATGGAACGTGAAATAATTAGGCCAATTACGCCTCCTATAATAACTGGAATTAAAATAGATTTTGCATATATTTTTATTTTTGACATAGTTTTTCCTCCCTGTTACTATTATATTTTCTTCTGCATATATTATTCTATTTTAATATTATAGTTATCACTTATATTAATTTATCAAAATTTCTTCTACTACATAAAATTCTTCTAACTTCCATTGTGTTATTTATTACAGTATAGAATATGGTATAATTTTTCACATAAATTCTATAATATGTATTCTTTCTTTTTCTCTTGGAATTGTATTTTTCAAAACTTTCAGGGTACTCGCTTCTCTTCTCTATTTTCTCAATTACTTCATTATAAAAATTCTCTGCTGCAATTTTATTTTGAAGTTTATATATAAGATACTTTAAAATATCATTGAATTGTTTCATAAATGTATCTGTATATTTTATTGTATGTTTATTTTTCGCCATCTAGTGTCCTCCTAGCTATTTGTTTAAATTCCTCATGAGAATAATATTTAGTATTTGGATCTTCTGCTTCTCTGTCTGCCTCATCTAATTCATTTTCAATATATTCCTCATATTCTTTATCACCCATTAATTTAGCATATTTTTCTAGGCTTAAAACAACCATTGAGCCATACCCATTTTTTGTTAGGTAAACTGCTTCATCTTCCTTTAGAACTAATTCTTCAATTTCTGGATATTTATTTCTTAAATCTGATACTGGTCGTATATTAATCATATCAAAGTCCTCCTTACTTTTATTTATCATTATTTTATCATTATTTTATGATTATTTCAATAATTTATTATCTTTTCATTTCTGTTACCATTATATTTTCTTCTGCATATATTATTCTAGGTGATTATTATGGCTATTGTTTCTACAAATAAATTTTATACTACTAATACTCTATATAGCAATATTAGAACTCTACTTTATACATACCCTTTTTTACAGTCTGAAATTATTGGATTTAGCGTGCTTCGGGAATCCTGTTCCTTATATTAAAATTGGTAATGGTCCAAAGAAAGTTTTTTATTCGGCTTCAATTCATGCGAATGAATCTATTACTACTAATGTTCTTATGAAATTTATTGAGGATTTTTGTGTAGCTTATACTGAAAATAAGACTATTTTTGATGTTAGTGCTAGAAATATTTTTAGGAGTTCATCAATTTTTATTGTACCTATGTGTAACCCTGATGGAGTTAACCTAGTAAACGGTTATTATCCTGTTCGGAAGTTCAGTATATGCAAAGGCACGAGATATAGGAAGAAATTACCCTGACATTCCTTTTCCTGATGGTTGGAAAGCTAATATTAATGGAGTTGATTTGAATTTACAGTTTCCTGCTGGATGGGAAGAAGCTAGAAGAATAAAGTTTGCCCAAGGTTTTACAACTCCAGCGCCAAGAGATTTTGTGGGATTTGGTCCTTTAACTGAGCCTGAGGCTTTGAATTTATATAATTTTACTTTAGAACAGAATTTTGAATTAATACTTGCTTACCATACACAAGGTAAAGAAATTTATTGGCAATTCCAGAATTATGCCAATGAAAGAGCTGAAGAAATTGGAAATGTTTTTGCTGAAGTTAGTGGCTATGTATTAGCTGATGTTCCATATAATTCAAGCTTTGCAGGATATAAAGATTGGTTTTTGAAACAATTTAGAAAACCTGGGTTTACTATAGAAGCTGGAATTGGCGAAAATCCTCTGCCAATTGAGCAGTTTGATGAGATTTATAAAGATAATTTGGGAATTTTGGTGTTAGCAGCTATATTATAAAAGAGAAATCCCCCACCTCCTCTTGGGAGATAGGGGACTTCCATGAAATTAATCCCAGCAGTACTTGAAGAAACATTCATCCTGTTCGAGGTGGAATCCCTCAAGGTTTAGCGATTCCGGCGGGCAAATGTTTCTGCCGAAATTGATAAAGCTTTCGCCAAGCTGTGCACTTTTCAAACATTCTGTGAGAAGTTTTTTCTCAGGATGCTTTGCAATAGCTTCTTCGAATGCTTTCACCTTCAGCGGGTCATTTGTACATGTGATTTCATGCAACCGGCGGGATAATGTCATTTTTCTTTCCTCCAAATATTTTTTTTCTTGATGCAAAAATATAACTGCAAAAGAGGATAAATACATCAAGATATTGTTATTATACCATATTGTGTTATTTATGTCTACCTTTTTCCTAAATATATTTCTTGACTTGATTCTTGCCCTTGCCTGTTTATTGTTAATATTATTTTTTCTCCCGGTTTTTTTTTATAAATGTATGACCTTAATTCACTCATTTTATTAATGCTATTTCCATCTATTTTTGTTATAATGTCACCCATTTTTATTTTCGTTTTAGCAACTGGTCCATCTTTTGATATTTTTACAATATAAATTCCCTCATTAAAATCTATATCATTTTTTAAGTATTGTACAACTTCCTTGTCATATGCAAAAATTCCTAAATATGCTTCTTCAAATTCTCCATTATTAGCATAACTTTCTATTATTGGTTTTATTATATTTATAGGAACAGCAAACCCTATGCCCTCTGCTGTTTCTATTTTTACTGAATTTATTCCAATTACTTCCCCTGTTTCATTAATTAATGGTCCCCCACTGTTGCCTTGGTTTATGCTAGCATCTGTTTGAATTAAGTCTTCCATATAGCTTTGAGTTCCATTTTCCTCTATTTTTAGAGTTCTATTCAAACCACTTATTATGCCTGATGTAACTGTTCTTTGAAATTCTATCCCTATCGGATTTCCTATTGCATACACTTTTTGGCCGAGTTTTAAATTCTCTGAATCTCCAAGTTTTAGATAATTTAAGCCGTTTGCACTAATTTTTACTATCGCTAAGTCTAGGTCTTTATCTGCCCAAACAGTGTTCCCATTATACACTTTTCCGTTTTCTAGTGTTACATAACAAGAACTATATTTATTACCTGAAAGATGCCAATTTGTTATAATAAAACCATTTTCGGAAATTATTGTTCCTGTTCCGTAGACTTAAATTTTGAGCCGCATTTGTTTCTAAAACAGAATCATTCTTATTTTTTATTTTTGATATGCCAACTATACATTTTGTTGTGCTTTCTAGTGTATCTGAAATATTGCTTTTTTCTTCATTATCTATTGATAATCTAACAGCTTTTCCTTCACTTTCCTGAACTATGGGAGTCTGATTTATATTAATATTTAGATACATTCTATATAAAAAAATACTTAATGCAGATGATATTCCCATAAGAAATATGCTTAATATAAACCCTTTTATTTTACTTGGTCTTTTTTCATATCTATACATCTTTTTCCTCCATTTTTATTTTTCCCCTTTTTTAGAAGATTTAAACATTTTTTGTTGATTTGTTTGCCTTTTAATGATATACTATTTTATGGAAAATAATGTCGTAAAGGTGGTTATTATGCAAAGTAAGATGTATGATTTAACAAATCCACAAAAGTCAATTTGGTACACAGAAGAATTTTTGAAAGGAACATCTGCTGAAAATATTACTGGTACTGTAATTGTTCCAAATAAAGTAGATTTTACTTTATTGGAAAAGGCTATAAATATCTTTGTTCAAAAAAGTGATAGTTTTAGGCTTAGGTTTATTGCTCAAAGTGCTAATGTTCAGCAGTATTTTGAAGAATATAAGCCTTTTTCTGTAGAATTAATTTCAGTTTCATCTGAAAAAGATTTAAAAGCTTTAGAAAATTCTGTGGCTTCTACTGTTTTTGATGTGCAAAATTCATTACTTTTTACATTTATAATGGTAAAATTCCCAGATGACCATGGTGGTTTCATTGTTAATATGCACCACTTAATTTCTGATGCTTGGAGTGCTGGTTTGGGCGGTTCTGAGATTATTAGAATTTATTCAATGTTACTTAAAAATGAAAATATTGATAACATATCTTACCCTTCATTTGCAGAGCATATTGATTCAGAGATTGAATATATGAATAGTGATAAATACATTAAAGATAGAACTTTTTGGCAAGATACATTTAAAACAATACCAGAAATTGCTACAATTCCTTCTACTAATCCTCCTCATGGAGAAAGTGTAAAATTCAAAGCAAATCGCAAACAATTCACAATGCCTAAGGAATTAATTGAAGAAATTTCTAACTTCTGTAGAAATAATCAATGCTCTATTTTTAATTTTTTTATGGCTGTATATAGCAGTTATATTGGCAAAGTGTCAAATTTGGATGATTTTGCTATTGGTACTCCTATCCTGAATCGTTTAAATGTTAAGGATAAGCATACATCTGGTATGTTTGTAAGTACTGTGCCTTTGAGAATTTCACTTATTGAGAATATGAAATTTAGGGATTTGGCAAAAAATATAGGAACAAATTTATTTAGTATTTTCAAACATCAAAAATATCCATACTTATCAATACTTGAAGATTTAAGGCATATAGATAATACAATACCTAATTTGTATAATATTTTAATTTCATATCAAAATATTCGAAGCACTGCCAAAAGTTCTAGTGTCCCTTTTGAGATATCTTGGGTACCTGCTGAATTTACTGCAGATAATATTGATATTCACATTTACGACATGAATGATACTCGGAAATATAAATATTGCTTATGATTATCAAATTGCAAAATACACATCTCAAGACATAATGGATATTCATGAGAGAATATTGAATATGATTAATCAAGTTTTACTTAATAATGAGATTTCAATAAATGACTTTGAACTTGTTTCTGAAATTGAAAAACAAAAATTACTTGTAAATTTTAATTCTACTAAAACAAAATATGATGAAACAAAAACAATTTCAATGTTAATTGAAAATCAAGCAAAACTTACTCCTGATAGAGTTGCATTGGTTTTTGAAAACAAGGAAATGACATATAAAGAACTTGATGAAAAATCTAACAGCCTTGCAAATTATCTGCGTAAAAAAGGCGTTACAAGAAATGATATTATTGGAATTATGGTTAATCGTTCTTTTGAAATGATTATCTCTATTCTTGCTGTTCTAAAATCAGGTGCTACATATATTCCAATCGACCCAGAGTATCCTCAAGATAGAATTGAATATATGCTTATGAACAGTAATGCTAAGTTTTTACTTAGTTTTCATAGATTACAAGACAAAGTAAATTTTGAAAACAAAATCTATGTAGAGATTGATTCTTCAGAGGTTTATAAAGAATCAACAAAAGCTTTGGAAAACATAAATAAGCCTGATGACAGCTCATATATTATTTATACTTCTGGGTCAACAGGACTTCCAAAAGGTGTTGTTCTAACTCACAGAGCTTTATCTAATTTAACAAATTATTGTAATCATTATGTAAAATATTTGAAAGAAGATACTTATAGAACTATTGTATCTGTTACTACTGTAAGTTTTGATATATTTATTTTTGAAACATTAATTTCATTACAACATGGCTTAAAGCTTGTTATTGCAAATGAAGATGAGCAAAATATTCCTAGATTATTAAACGAATTGTTGATCAAAAATGATGTATCAATTATTCAAACTACACCAGCTAGAATGCAGATTTTTGTTAATAATTTAGACAGTATTCCAGCTCTTAAAAACCTTAATTTTATAACACTTGCTGGTGAACAGTTGCCAATTTCTCTTGTAAATAAATTAAAAGAGATTTCTGGTGCTACCATTTACAATGGCTATGGTCCAAGTGAAACTACAGTATTTTCAACCCTTACAGATGTTACAAACCATGAAGTAATTACAATTGGTAAGCCTTTAGACAATACTTATATTTACCTTTTAGATTCAAATAAACATCTTGTACCAATTGGTACACCTGGTGAAATATACATTGCAGGCGATGGTTTAGGCAAAGGTTATTTAAATAATCCAAATTTAACTCAAAAAAGTTTTGTTCAAAATCCATTTGTTCCTGGAACTTTAATGTACAAAACTGGTGATTTAGGCTCTTTTAGAAATGATGGAGAACTTCTATGCTTAGGTAGAGTTGATAATCAAGTAAAAATTAGAGGCTTAAGAATTGAACTTGAAGAAATTGAACATAAAATTTTAGATGATAAAAATATTACAAATTGTGTTGTTGCAAAAAAAGTTGATGAAAATTCTCATGAGTTTTTATGTGCTTATTACACATCTAATTCTGAAATTGATGTAAATTCTTTACGAACACGAATATCTGCAAGCTTGCCAAAATACATGGTTCCACAATATTTTATGGAAATTAAAGAATTTCCATACACTCCAAATGGAAAAGTAAACAGAAAATTACTTCCTATGCCTAAAGTAAAAAATAAACACCATGATGTAGTTATGCCAAGAAATAATACTGATAAAGAACTGGTAGGGCTACTAAAGGAACTAATAAATGTGCAAGATATTAGCATTAAAGATACATTTTTTGATTTAGGTGGTGACTCATTAACTGCAATCAATTTATGTGCAAAAATTTATGATAAATTCTCTGTAGAAATTACAGTAAAAGATATTTTTGAAAAGCCTGTAATCTCAGATTTATCAGACCTTATTTTGGAAAAAGTAACTACTAAACCAGTACATCAACTACAAAATGCTCCAAAAGGCTCTAGTTACCCTGTTTCATCAGCTCAAAAAAGAATTTATTATGCAAGTATTGTTGCTGGAGATAGTTCTGTTATATATAATGTGCCTGGCGCACTAACTTTAAGTGAGATGCCTGATATAGAGCGCTTGGAGAATAGCTTCAAAACATTAATTAAAAGACATGAATCTTTAAGAACATATTTTGTTTTGGATAATGGAAACCTTGTTCAAAAAATAAGAGAAAATATAGATTTTAAAATTGATATTGATTATAACTTCATTTCTGAAAAAGAAGTAAAACAGTATTACAATAGTTTTGTAAGGCCTTTTGACTTATCTAAAGCTCCGCTAATTCGAGCAAGAATTGTTAAAGTACTTGGAAGTAATACCTATAAAGCACTATTGCTCATTGACTTACACCACATTATTTGTGATGGTACATCTTTGCAAATATTAATTGATGAGCTTTGTAAATTGTATAACAATGCTGATTTACCAGATTTAAAATATAGTTATAAAGATTTTGCATGGACTGAAAAAGAGCTTTTAGCTTCTGACAGTTTAAAAGATTCAGAAAACTATTGGGTTTCTCAGTTTAGTAATGATATCCCAGTTTTAGAAATGCCTACAAGCTTTTCAAGGCCTGCTATTCAATCATTTGTTGGTAGAAAAAATTACTTTGAAGCTGATAAGGATTTATCTTTACTAATTGAAAATACAGCAAAAGAACTTGGGGTAACTCCTTATATGTTTACTCTTGCAGCATATTTCGTTTTATTATATAACTATACTGTGCAAACAGATATAATAGTTGGCTCACCTATCGTGGGTAGAGATTTGCCTTCAGTGCAAAATATTGTTGGTATGTTTGTAAACACTTTACCAGTAAGAACTACTATATCACCAGAAAAATCTTTTAGAGATTTTCTAATGAACATCAAAGAACTATGTTTGAATAATTATAAAAATCAATCATATCCATTTGATGAGTTAGTAAGTAAATTAAATATTAAGAGAGATGTAAGCAGAAGTCCAATTTTTGATACATTATTTACATATCAAAACACTGGAAAAACTGATATTAGTTTAGGTGAAATTAAAGCTAAAATTTATTCAAATGATAATAGTATATCAAAATTTGATTTTTCACTTGAAATAGTACCAGAAGATGGCAAATTATCAATGAATTTTGAATATTGTAGCAAATTGTTCAACAGGTCATTTATTAATGATTTAAGTAATCATTATATAAATATTTTAGCAAAGGTTTGCCAAAATGTTAATATTAAAATTTCTGATATTGACATGATGTCTGATAAAGAAAAAGAAAAATTACTAAAGGAATTTAACAACACTCACCTTGATTATGCTAGAAACAGCAATGTAAAAGAAATTTTTGAAACACTCGTAGAAAAAGAGCCTAACAATATCGCTGTTGTTGATGGAACTTTAGATTTAACATATAGAGAACTCAATGAAAAAGCTAATAGTTTAGCAAATTATTTAATGAAAAAAGGTATTCAAAAAGGAGACATCATTCCTGTTGTAATGAACAAAAGCTTAAACTTAATAATTTCAATGTTTGCGATTATTAAGTGTGGTGGAGTTTACTTACCTGTTGCAGCAGATTATCCTCAGGAAAGAGTTGATTACATTTTAAAGAACTGTAATGCAAAAATTGCTCTTACAACAACCAAAACAAATATAATTAATGATGACTCTGTAGAAGCTATTTTGATTGATAATTTTGACTTCAATAAATATAGCCACAAAAACCCTGAAATTGAGCTTACTCCAAATGATTCATTATACATAATTTATACATCAGGTTCTACAGGTAACCCTAAGGGAGCTAGAATATCTCATAGAAACTTAGTAAACCTAGTAAGTTCTTTTACAAATTCGTTTAATGGTATTGATGGAGTTGATAACTGCTTATCATCAACAAATATGTCATTTGATGTTAGTGTTTGGGAATTTTTCATCACTCTTTTAAATGGTGCAACACTATATATTTATGAGGAAAGTAGCATTAATGATATTTTCAAATATTGTAAAGCAATACTAAAATATAACATTACACTTTTGTATATTCCACCAAATATACTAGAAAGTGTTTACAGTATTCTTTCAACATATACCTATATTCCAATAAATAAGCTACTTCTAGGAGTTGAACCAATTGGTACAGCAACTATTAGAAAATATATTGCTCTAAAGCCAAATATGAGAATTGTAAATGGTTATGGTCCAACTGAAACTACTGTATGCGCAACAGCTTGTGTTGTGGATGACCATATAATTAAAAATTACAGGGTTATTCCTCTTGGAAAACCTTTGCATAATGATAAAATCTTTATTTTAAATAAGAACTTATCCCCTGTTCCTGTTGATGTTCCTGGAGAAATATATGTCTCAGGTGATGGTGTTGGAAAAGGATACTTAAATAATAAAGAACTTAATGATAAAGCATTTATTGAGCTTCCAAACTTGAATATTAAAAGAGCCTATAAAACTGGCGATTTAGCAAAATGGAACGAAGATGGAACAATTAGCTTTATTGGAAGGAAAGATTTTCAAGTTAAGGTAAATGGCCATAGAATTGAATTAGGTGAAATTGAAGCTTGTATATATCAATATCCTAACATTGAAAAAGTTGTTGTTTTATTAGATGATTCAAAAAGAATAGTTGCATATTTCTCATCTGAAAAAGCAATAAATGTAAGCGATTTAAAGGCATTCATTCAAAGAAAACTACCTTCATACTTTATTCCAAGCTTTTTTGTACAAGTTGAAAAATTTAAACTTACAAGTAATGGAAAAGTTGATATGAAAGCATTGAGAAAACTTAAATATAGCACAAACAATAATTATGAAGCTCCTCATACTAAATATCAAAGTGAACTTGTTGAAATTTTTAAAACCATTTTAAACCTTGAAAAAGTGGGAATTAATGATAATTTCTTTGAACTCGGTGGAGACTCTTTATCTGCAATAAAATTGCAAATTGAAGCATTTAACAAGGGATTAGAGCTTTCATATAAAGATATATTTACATATCCAACAATAAAACAACTCTCTGAAAATGTTTCAAAATCTTCAGAGCCTGTTGTTGAAAAGGATTATGATTATAGTAAAATTGATGAATTAATTAAGCATAATACACTGCAAAATAATTTAATTGTTAAGAAAGATAAAGTTAAAAATATTTTATTAACTGGTGCTACTGGTTATATCGGAAGCCATGTTTTAGATAATTTAATGAAACACACCAAGTGCAATGTTTATTGCCTAATTCGTGCAAAAAATAACAATGACCCTCAAACCAGATTGCTTGATATTTTAAGATTTTACTTTGGTCCAAAATATGATAAATATATTTTTAAAAGGATTTTCGCCGTTGAAGGTGATATTACTGATAAAAATTTAGGGCTAACAGATATGTATTATGAAGAACTTGGAAAAAATATTTCTTGTGTTATCAACTCTGCTGCAATAGTAAAACACTATGGTAATTCTGATGTATTTAATAACACAAATATTTCAGGAACACAAAACATTATAGATTTTTGTAGTAAATTTAATTGCAAGTTGATGCACCTATCAACTCTAAGTGTTTCAGGAAATATTTTTGAAACTGAAAAATATCAAGTTGCAGATTTATCTTCAAAAATTACATTTTCTGAAAAGAATTTATACATTGGGCAAGATGTGTCAAATGTATATATACAAACAAAATTCATTGCTGAAAGATTAATACTTGAAAATATTGTTAAAAATGGATTAAATGCAAAAATTATACGTCTTGGAAACATCACCAACCGTTACTCTGATGGTGCTTTCCAGATAAATGTATCTGAAAACGCATTCTTAAATAGGGTAAACTCATTTTTGCAGTTAGGATGTATTCCAGATTATTTGTTAAACAACTATATGGAATTCACTCCTGTTGATATTTGTGCAGATGCGATTGTGAAGCTTACAATGTATCAAAATCCATACACAATATTTCATTTATACAATAACAACCATATTACTTTTAAAGAATTGAAAAAAATATTTGATAATTTAAAAATTAATATGAGTATTGTTTCTGCTGATGAATTTAATAAAAAGCTTCAAGAGTTTTCAAATAACCCAGAAACTAAAAATAGCATTTCTGGAATAATAAATGATTTTGATAAAGACAAAAAGCTAAGCTATTACTCAAATATAAAATTACAAAATGATTTTACTAATAAATTCTTAAAGGGATTATTCTTCAAGTGGCCAAAAATTGGAGAAAAATATATTACTAAATATATAATTTATTTAAAATCAATAGGTTATATTAAATAAGGAGATTTATATTATGGTATATTTAATTAGTTTAATTTGTACTACATTGCTTATTCTGTATTTATGTTTATTTATAAAAAGTAATAAACACCAAGCTCAGATAAAAAATGCCTTTGTTTACACATTAGTTTGCTTGCTAATCTGTTGCATTGGTTTAATTGCCCAAATATTATTTAGCGAGAAGCTTAATATTAATCCAATTTATTTTGATTATTTCGTGTATATTGGAACCTGTTTTTTACCTGTTGCATTTTTCTTTATTGGATTAACATTTGCAAAAACAAAAGTATCTTTTAAGAAAAGTTATTTATTATTATTCATAGTACCAATCATTTCGTTATTGGTACTATGGACAAATGATTATCATCATTTGTTCTACAAACAATATTCAACAAATATTGATAATACTGTTTTTGGGCCATATTTCTATGTTCATACAGCTTACACATATTTACTATTTATTGTAGGTTTTTGCTATTTACTTAAGGCCTCTGTTAAACATGCTGGTATATTTTCAAAACAAGCGCTTTTAATTATTTTAGGTACATTAATTCCTATAATAGTAAATAGCTTAGGCTCACTTAATATTATTCCTATGACAATATATATAACACCTATTAGCTTCGTTTTTGCAATATTATTCTGTGCTTTAGCAATTTATAAATTTGGATTTTTAAATATTACACCAATTGCTTTTCAAAGAATTGCTGATAGAATGTCTAATGGTTACATAGTTTTAAATGATGCTTATGAAATTGTTGATTGTAATAAACCATTATTAGATATTTTCGAAGAAACCAGAGAAAATTTAATTAATAAAAACTTTTTTCAAATTATTGAAAATTATTCAATTAACACTAAAAAACTACAGGAAGCATTCGCAAAAATTCGAAAAAGTGATGATACCGTTGTTTTTGAGAAACATTTTGCAAAATTAAAAAAATATTTTACAATTGAAATTAACAGTATCAAAAATAAAGATGAATTTATTGGGGTTCTAATATTACTTAATGATATTACTGAGCATAAAAACGACTTACAAACCATAAAAAATAACCAAGAAATTCTAATTGAAAGAGAACGTTTAGCGACTCTTGGTCAAATGATTGGTGGCATTGCTCACAATTTAAAAACGCCTATAATGTCTATATCTGGTGCTGCAGAAGGAATTTTGGATTTAGTTAATGAATATAGGTCCTCAATTGATGACCCAGAAGTTACCATAGAAGACCATAAAGATATTGCAAATGATATGGAAGAATGGATAAAAAAAATACAGTCACACCTTGCTTATATGTCTGATGTTATTACAACTGTAAAAGGCCAAGCAGTAGCTTTTTCAGATAATAAAACTTTTACAAGCTTTACTATTGATGAATTAATAAAACAAGTTAATATATTAATGAAACACGAACTTAGCCATGCTCTAATTGAACTTGAAGAAACAATTGATGTTCCAAGTGATATGACTGTAAAGGGAAATATTAACAGTTTAGTTCAAGTTGTAAATAATATAATTTCCAATGCAATTCAAGCATATAATGGTAAAGCTGGTGAAAAAATAATTTTGGATATTTATAAAGATAAAACATTGCTGGTTTTAAAAATTCAAGATTTTGCAGGTGGCTTGCCTGACATTGTTAAGCAAAAGTTATTTAAGGAAATGACTACAACCAAAGGTAAAAATGGTACTGGTTTAGGATTGTTTATGTCTTATTCAAATATCAAAGCTCATTTTAATGGAAATATAAGGTATGAAACAAGGAAACGGAAAAGGTACATCTTTTTATATTGAAATTCCTACATAAAAAATAACTCCCAAGTTATGGGAGTTATTTTTTTAATTATTATTGTTATCATCATCAAAAGCTCCAAATAGTTCATCAAATTTTGCTTCAAGTTCTTTTTGTATATCATATGATGCATTATTCTTTTCTGTTTCAATTGGTTTAGCTTTTTCTGCTCGACCTTGTTGTTCCATAGTAGCTGTAACTTTAGGTTCAACTTTCTTGGTAGTTGTTTCTTCCTCAAATAAGTCATCCAATGATTCAATTTTTGTATCTTTTTTCATGTTTTCTTCATTTTCTTCAACATATGGGTTATATGGATTATATTTTCTCCATTTTCCTCTATCAATTGGTGGTACTGAATTATGGCTACAAGCATATTTATCAACTAATTTTACTGTGTTATATTTAAAGTAATAATATTTAGGAGCTTTAATTGGTTTTAAACCTTTTTCTAATATTATACACATATCATTATCTAATCGTCTTAATTCATCTGGTGTCATAAGTGCTCTTGCCATTATTTGGTCTGATTTATTGAATCCTTGTCTCCACATATTTTTGTCTTTATTTACTGACCAACTTTCATGTGATATTGTTTTTTCTCCTAATTCTTTAGAAAAATATTCTACAGTTTTTTGTGAGTTACTTCCTAGGAAAATTGTTGTATCACAGTTACCAATAATTGTTTCGTGCGATTTATCATATACTGCTTCTAGCTGGTCCAAATTCTGTAAAATAACACTAAATGATATTTTTCTACTTCTTGATGTTGATATTTTTTTATCAAAATCAGGTATTTTACCTATGTTAGCAAACTCATCTAATATAAAGTATGTAGGCTGTGGAAGTGCTCCTCCACTTCTATCTGCAAAGTCATATAGTCTTTGTATCATTTGTGAGAAAAATATTGTAAGCAAAAAGTCGTATGCTGCATGTGTATCTGATGATATAACATATACAGCTGTTTTCTTTTGTCCAATTTCTTCAAAATCTATTGTATTTGTTGATGTTAGTTCTGCAATTTCCTTTGAATCAAATTTACCTAGTTTTGATTGTAATGTACTTAAAATTGAACTATAAGTTTTCTCTGGTGCTATTTCAATAGATTTGTAGAACATTCTTGCTGGATGATCATAAGGTAGTTGATTTATTAACTCACTAAGTAGGTTTCCTCCACCATTGCTATTTGCAGCTCTTACTAGTTCTGCACAACTTGCTAGGTTTTGTTCTTCTTCAGGTCTTGTGGCTAATAAATAATATATCAATGCCTTTAATAGCATTTCTGCCATATCATCCCAATAAGGGTCTGAATTTCCCCCTTCAACCTTTTGTCCTTTAACTATTGTGTTTGCAATAACATCAACATCTATCTCACTTTCAATGTGCATTAGTGGATTATATCCATCACTATTCTTTGGATTTACAAGGTTCAATATTTTTATATCATACCCCTGTGCTCTTAAATACCCCGCTGTTTTATCATAAAGCTCTCCTTTAGGATCTGTAAAAACATAAGAACCTAGAAGTTGGTAAGCATTTGGAATAACATATGATGCTGATTTACCAGAACCTGAACCGTCCAACTACTAGTACATTCACATTTCCTCTTTTATCAACTGGTAAGTAATGTTTTTCAGCAAGTATAATTCCTTTATTTTTACTCAAAATTGAATATTCCTCACCTTTTGCCCAATCACTTGAACCATGCTCAATACTGGCATAATCATGTTTTGGCATAGTCTTAATGAATCCTATAATTGCACAAAAACCAAGTCCTAAAGCTAAATATAATTCATTTTTTAAATAAAAACTTCTATATTCTTTAGAAAAAGCTTTACTAAGATTTGCTCCGACATTGCTCAAATCACTTCCCAATAAATTATCAATAAATCCTCCATTATTATTATTTACAGCCTCTACCCAACTTATAGTCACAGGCGCAATTAATACTATGGATAAAACAACCCATAGTATTAAAACAATTATCAACACAGATTTGCATTTTTGCAATGCAAAACGAATTTTTTCTCCCATAAAAATCACCTATTCTTTGGTTTTTATTTTTCTGCTTCTTCTACTTCTTTTACCTTCTCAGTTGTAACTACATCCAATACTAGTTTTTTATTTTCTGGTAATGCTCTAAGCTTTGCAGCACTTTTTAATCTTTTTGGTTGAGAAATAGGATCAAATTCTTCAATTC
>OIEN01000224.1_pt1 | contig 39568 bp, 45 predicted proteins | sample 1581741 | NCBI WGS metagenome assembly OIEN01 (sample SAMN01760944, study PRJEB22395) | human gut metagenome | reverse complement strand
GGGTAAGGATTGATAAAACTGTTATCCGCTGGGTTTTGTCAAGGTAGTATTGCTGGCGCAATCTCCACCTTGACAAAAAAACGCTACTAAAAGTGTTATCAATCCTTACCCCTTTCATATCTTCTTTGCCTTCTTCCCCCATGAAACATATTTTTTATCTTCTTACACTCTACTTTATAACTTCCACAATCTGTTTCTCAAGTTCTTTAAGCTTATCAGCAATTTCATTTGCCCTCTTATCTGTAACATCATTTTTTAAGTCATCATTTACTAATTTCGTCATCTCTTCAAGCTCATCACGAAGATTTTCCATCTTTTGAAGAATCTCAAGTCTAACAAACTTATATTCATTTGGCGACTTCATCTCTCCAACCTTAGAAATTCTGTACATATCTGCCTCATATACATCTCCACGCATAGGAATTTCTACTGGGATGCCAAACTTTTCATCAAGTGCTTCAGATAAAGCAGCTTGTGCCTCATCATCACCATGAACCAAGAATATTTGCTTTGGTCTCGTTTTAAAAGCATCTACAAATCTAAGAAGTCCATCTCTATCTGCATGTCCTGAAAAAGCTTCAATATATTTAATATTTGCGTTTACAGAAATTTCTTCACCAAATATTTTTACAGTCTTAGCTCCATCTACTATTTTTCTTCCAAGTGTTCCTAATGCTTGGTATCCAACGAATAAAATCGTACTATCTTTTCTCCATAGGTTATGTTTCAAGTGATGTTTTATTCTTCCAACTTCACACATACCACTTGCAGATATGATTATTGATTTGTTTGCTGTTTCATTTAATTCTTTTGATTCGTCAACAGACTTAGTAAATCTAAGACCTGGGAATTCAAGTGGGTGTCTTCCCTCTCTAATATCTTCTTGTACAAATTCATCAAGACAATCTAAATTTTTAAGAAAAACTTCTGTAGCTGATGTAGCCAGTGGGCTATCCACAAAAACAGGAGCTTTCATTACTTCATCGAATTCTCTTCTAAAATTATCATCTTCGTTTTGTTTACTTCTTTGTAATTCATATAAAATTTCTTGCGTTCTTCCAACAGCAAAAGATGGAATAACAACATTTCCACCGTTTTCCAAAGTTGTAGAAACAACATCAAGAAACTCTTTTGCTTTATCTTCTTTTTTATCATGCAATCTATCGCCATAAGTAGATTCCATAATTAATATATCTGCATCATCTATTGTAGACGGCTCTCTAAGAAGTGGAATGTCGTTATTTCCCAGGTCTCCTGTGAAAACAATTTTTTGTTCTTTGCCATCTTCAGTAACCCAAACTTCAACCAAAGAAGAACCCAACATATGTCCCGCATCTGTGAATCTAAACTTAATGTTTTTATCTATTTGAACAATCTCGCCATAATTAACTCTTTCAAGTAAAGACAAAGATTCCATTGCATCGTTATAAGTGTATAGTGGTGGTACATCGTGTTTACCTTCTCTTTTTCTTTTTCTATTAAGCCACTCAACCTCTGATTCTTGAATATAACCACTATCTGGTAACATTATTTCGCACAAATCACAAGTAGCTTTTGTAGCATAGACAGGACCTCTATATCCATCAACATAAAGTTTTGGTATTCTGCCTGAGTGGTCAATGTGTGCGTGCGAAAGTAGCATAAAATCTATTTCTTTCGGATCAAATAAGAAAGAATCCGTATTTAGCATAATTTCTTTTTCTTGACCTTGATATAAGCCACAATCCATTATAAATTTCTTTTCTTTTGTTTCTACTAAGATGTTAGAACCTGTGACAGTTCTTGTCGCACCTAAGAACGTAATTTTCAAAAAATTCATCCTCCTTTGTATAAATTAACTATTATATAGTTTTTTCTTTTTATTTATAACTTGCCATTTTTCGCCTTCTGGAGCATTTTCGTTAATATTATCTTGCTCATATTCTTCCTCTTCTATAAAAGTATCTTCACCTTGTTCTTTCATTTCTTCCCATTCTTCTTTTGAAATAAGAACTTGTCTTGGTTTAGAACCTTGATGTCCCGAAATAATACCTCTATCTTCCATTTGGTCAACAATTCTGCCAGCTCTAGCATAACCAACTTTAAACTTTCTTTGAATCATGGAAGCTGAAATTTGACCCATATTAACAGCAAGTTCAATAGCTTCTGTCAAAAACTCATCACAATCATCTTCATCATCAGCAGAAACTTGTGGGGCATTTGCTTTTTCTAAACTTTCTAAAACATTTTCATTATATCTTACTTCGTTATTTTCTTTAATATAATCAATTACTTCTTCTACCTCAGAATCCGAAACAAATGAACCTTGAATTCTTATTGGTTTTGCTTCTCCAACTGGGTAATAAAGCATATCACCGCGTCCAAGTAATTTTTCTGCACCACCCATATCCAAAATCGTTCTTGAGTCTATTTGTGATGATACAGTAAAGGCAATTCTTGACGGAATGTTTGCTTTAATAATACCTGTAATAACATCAACAGATGGTCTTTGCGTAGCAATAATTAAATGCATGCCTGCAGCACGAGCTTTTTGCGCTATTCTACAAATAGAATCTTCAACTTCATTAGAAGCTACCATCATCAAATCTGCAAGCTCATCGATAACAATAACTATTTGAGGTAATACACCTTCTTCTCCATCATTTTGAAGAAGCTCATTATATCCTCTAATATCCCTAACACCTTTATTTGCAAACAATTGATATCTATTTTCCATCTCTTGAACAGCCCAGTTAAGTGCTCCAGCAGCCTTTTTAGGATCGGTAACAACGGGAATAAGCAAATGTGGAATCCCGTTATAAACAGAAAGCTCAACAACCTTTGGGTCTACCAAAATAAGCTTAACTTCACTAGGCTTTGCCTTATACAATATACTCATAATGATAGAATTTATGCATACACTTTTACCAGAACCTGTACTACCAGCAATAAGCATGTGTGGCATTTTTGCAATATCACCAACACAAGCATTACCATCAATTCCTCTACCAAGTGAAAACGAAAGTTTTGATTTGGCATCAATAAATTCATCTGATTCTATAATTTCTCTTAGAGATACCGTATCCGTATTTTTGTTTGGTACTTCTATTCCTACAGCAGATTTACCAGGAATAGGAGCTTCTATTCTTATTGATTTAGCTGCTAAGTTAAGTGCTAAATCATCAGATAATCTTAAAATTTTACTTACCTTAACTCCAACACTTGGTTGCAATTCATATCTTGTAACTGTTGGGCCTCTTGTAACATTAGTAACTTTAGCATCTACGCCAAAACTCTCCAAAGTCTTTTGAAGCTTAATTGCAATCTCTTTAAGCTCTCTATTTGTATAGTCTTTACCAGATTTCTTAGACTCATTTAATAAGCTAACTGGTGGAAATTCATAATTCTCATCTTCTTCTAATGTACTATGATCTAAATCTATATCTTCAGCCGTTTCCTCCTCAATCTCTTCTACTTGTTTTTTCTTTCCTAATAATTGTTTTATATTCTTTTTCGTTTGTTCTTTAGCCTCTACTGCCTCTTTGTTTTCCTCTTCTAATACTTCATTATCGCCAGTTTCTTCCTCTTCTTCTTCATCATCGTCTAAGTCAAAGTTTAATTGTTCTGCATCTGATATAACTTCAGTTTGTTCTGCAATTTGTCTAAATTTATCACTATTTCTAGACAATTTCTTTTTTGAAGGTCTTCTTAAACTTACTGAATTTTCAACATATTCTTTTTTAGACTCTGAAAGCATTTCACTTATAAGCTCTTGCGCTGCAATAATAATTGTCGAAAGTGTTATTCCAGTAATAAGCATTGATGAAACTGTAACAAGTCCTATTAAAATAGCATAAGCAACATATTTGTTAAACCATAAATATAGCGGTATCGAAATAATTCCACCAAGCACTCCACCACCAATCATTTCTTCATGATTGGCACCTGCTTTATAAAATGCAACTATATATGAGAATAGTCCCTCTGTACCACTTGGTATTACACTGTATCTATCAACAAGTGTAAAAATACCGGCTACAGATATCGTAAGTATTATAACTTGAAAAGTTTTTAATTTTAGCTTAGAAAAATCCCTAAACATTATATATAACCCAAGTACGATAAGAACAATCGGAATTGCCATTGTAACTTTTCCAAAAAGTCCACCCAAAATGCCAAACTTAATAAAATTACCTAAACCACCTAAGTCACTACTGTAGACTATTATCGCAAGTATAATTCCGAAAATAATCATACCAATAGCAGTTAAATCTATATTAATTTCCTTTTTATTTTTTCTTCTAGCCAATTTTAAATCACCTCATACAATTAATTCATACAATATTATATTATAGCAACGAAATCTAAAAAGCAAGTTATCGAACAAAAATTTCTATGTTACAGTTCAGCATAAAAAGGTATAAGGTCTGATAAAAGTTTTATCAGACCTTATACCTTTTTATGCTGAACTGTAACTTTTCTAACCAATCACGTATAACCAAACGGTTCTAGGAGAAAATCATTAAGAAATAATGTTATAAAATTTTCGTGAGGTGAAAGCGATGTATTTAAAAAGGTTAAGAGAGCTACGCGAAGATAGAGATAAAACTCAGACAGAAATTGCAAAAATACTAGGAATGAAGCAATCACAATATTCTAGATATGAAAATGGTATAAGAGATATACCTTTAGATAGTCTCATCACACTTGCAAAATACTATGGTGTAAGTACAGATTATATTTTAGGACTTAAAAAATGATAAAAAATTAGCTAGGTTTTTTGTGACCTAGCTAATTTTATAGAGGATGATTATTACTATGAAACCTTAGGCATTTTGTTCCTCGGCTTCATTAACTCGGATTTCTTTTTCATCTTTCGGAGTTTCCATCTTACAAATCGAAACTTCATAAGCTCTACGAATTTCAGATGTACCATCTTCGAATTTCTTTTCGTATTGTCTACTTTGAATTCTTCCCCAAATTTTAACATTTTCGCCTACTTCAAGGTTTTGACAATACCTAGCATTTCTGCCCCATGCTATACATGGTATGTAATCAGATTTATTATAAGCTCTATTTACAGCAAGCAAAATATCAGATATTTCTCTACCAAATGGTGTGGTTCTGTAAATTGGTTTCTTACAAATAAATCCATTTAATATAATTTCATTTGGATTATGCGAATCGTCTTCTTCACTAACAAGTACTATATCTTTAACGAATACCGTTAATACAAGCTTATTCTTTTCATTTTCATAATTGTTATAAGATCTAAATTGTCCATCAATTTTTACTCTAGCACCAATTTTAAAATCGTCATTTAAAATTCTTTCAGAAACAGTTACCGGAATTATATCGCTGTTCTCACTAAGTCTTGGCACCTCCATATCAAAAATATAAAAGCCTTCACCATATACTTCATGACTAAAACGTCTTTCTGAAACAATTTTACCAACAAGTGTAATAACATTATTCTCACTATAATTTACCACTTTATTATCCCCCTCATTTGCATTTTTCTTATATTTCTCAATAGTATATCTATTCATAAACTTGGAATTTTATTCCTAAGCACAGTTACCATTTTAACACATAATTTGTTTCTTGTCTACATAATTTGTAAAAATAATTTACATTTTTGCAATTTATGTAGACATCTAACATTTCTTGACAAAAGGTCAAAGTTATGTTATTATTTATGCGTGGTCCCATTATTTTTATTAGGAGGGTTCTGACTATGAACAAGATTTTTACCATCAAGCGGTTCGTTGACGAGTCTGGTGACGTGGAAGTAATCAAGCAAAAAGTGTTCAATTACATCAATGATCGTGAGCTTAACTTTACTCACGCTGAACTCGAGCAAAACGGACTTAATGGTCCTCAAGATCCCGAATGTAGAGAATTTTACCCGCTTAGAATTTTCGCTTCTGATGGCACGGTGCTTATGATTTCGGAGGTGCGTACTGGTTATCAAGGAGCTTCTTCTCGTGCTATTATTGAAATTTTAAAATACGCGGGTTTTCAACTGGAACAGAATCTCATCGACTCGGTCTTTAACGAAAGAAATATTAAGAAAATTATCAATTTCTGACAAGCAATTTTGTGGTAAGGAGGTTTTTTTCTATGACTTCCACAACTCGCGAACGTATGCGTAAGCGAAATACTATCCGTATTACTGCACCAACCGGCAATGCGGATAAATTGTTAAGCCATTTCAAAGACCTTATGTATAATGTTCCTGGTATCAAATTTAACATGGCCTCTATTCATCAAAGACATGGCGGTCGTGGTGGCGTTGGTCGTAACAAGTATTATCCTTTTGTATTGAGAGATAAGCATATAGATGTTGTATTCCTGTACGGAAAAAATGAACCTATTCCAACACCTATCCTGGTGGCTATTCTCAAGCAAGCAGGTTTCAACAGACCTGACGTTTTTGCAGCACTCGAGAAAAATCCCCTTATAGATGTTCTCATCTGGGGTGACGGAATTACTCAGTATTGAGATAAAAATCAGTGTCGTATTCATTTACGGCACTGATTTTTTGTTTTTGAAAAAGCCTATACTGTTAAATTTTATTTGCATTTTTCAATAAAATGACAATAAACAATATATTTAAGTTTTTATCACATCATAAAATTGCTCCTAAAACTAAAATTCCTAAATTATCGTTATATATTTTTTCAAACTGAGAAATCGGAAGTGGATTTACTCCTCTACCTGTTTCAATAGTATATCCGGGGCGATTATAATAACTTATAAACCAATCTCTATACCCAGCGAAACTATTAGTTTCCGTTTCGTTAATTAATTCATATCCACTAACTCTCACAAATTCATTAGCAATTTTTTCAGCATCTTCTGGCATAAAATTAAGATACTTCCAAAATATAATTTCACCTTGGGTATGATATGCTAAAATACGCCTAAAGTTATGTTCACGAGTAAAATCATATATTCCTATAGATTCAGGTTCTGTAAGAGGAGCTGTCCCTACAAAATCTCTTGGTGCAGGACTTACAAAACCTTGAGCAAATTTTATTTCTCTTGCTTTTTCCCAGTCGGCCGGAAATTGTTGATTCAAATCAACTCCGTCTAATATTCGCCTTCCAACCGTTTGGAAAAGGAATAGCTGGATAATCTTCCGAAATTTCTAAAGCTCTTCTATAAAAATTTGATCCTCTCGAAATATTATTTAATACTAAATCAACTCCATCTGGATTTACCATCGGTGCTATATAAATACTAGTACTTTCAAAAATATCTTTAACACTATACTCGTAAACAATAGTTCCATTATTTTCATAAGCTTTTGCGAACTCTTCAATAAACTTCATCATAACAACAGAATTAATCCATTCATTTGCATGCATACTGGCACTATAAAAAACTTCTTTTTTTCCTCTGCCAATCCTTATATATGGAATCTTCTTGCCCATAACACTCTCAGCATAATATCCGAACCGTCAAAAATGGATACTTATTTTTTAGTGCATCAATATTTAACATCATAATCTCATAAGGATAACTCATATCAGTCGGAACAATATCCCCAACCTTACCATTTATGTATGGCATAAGCTTGCGCCATGTATTTCTTCCAACGACACCATCAACTGTAATTCCAAACTCATCTTGAAAATAATACACCGCATTTAAAGTCTTTGTACCAAATATCCCATCTACTGCTCCGTTATAAAAACCAATCTTCTTTAATGTGCTTTGCAAAAGTTCAACATATATACCTGTAGAACCATAAGCTAAAACTGGCATAAAAAATCACCTCTAAATAGTATATGCCTATCCAGAGGCAATCGTGATAGCTTCCTACCATCCTGCAATATCTTTTTTTCTATCAAACTCATCTTCTATTTTGCGTGAATACAAACTCTCATATAATTCAACTCTCGCACTATAATCTTTCTCACGCATTTCTTCTTTTCTTTCTTTTAGTGGCTTTTCCATGTCAGGATATATTGGCTTAAGCACATGTAGTCTATATTTAATTTCTTTAAAACCATCATTCATAACTTCATCCGTATTTACCATTTCTATAAAGCATGGTACAATCGGAACATTAAATTTACAAGCATAATGATAAGCACCTATTTTATGCGGTCTTGGCCTTTTATAGTTAAACCACATTTCTTGTTCAGGATAAATAAGTACAAAACCTTTATTATCTAAAATCTTTTTTAGCGTTGGTACAAAGTTATTTTGCAAATAATCCAGATTACTAGAAAGAGGTATTGTATAACAATTTTTCAAAAGCCAACCAATCTCTCCTTCCATTTTCATGTTAGTTTCTTGCACAACTATAAACAAATCTTTTCTCTTTCCAATTTTGTGCATTAAATATCTTATAACCGTATTATCCATTTTGCTAAAATGATTAGAAGTTATAATCGCACCAGAATCTAAATCTTTGATATTTTCTATCCCGATAATCTCAGTGGATTGATTTGCATCTAAAGTAATCATATCAACTATATATCTGGCTATATTTGCTTTAAACTTATTTCTCCACTTTGTTTTTAAATTGTCAAAGTCTAATATTAGCTCTCTTCTTTCTTCTTCTGTCATAAAAGGATCATTTTCTTCAACCTTATCATTAAACTTTTTTTCTTTTATATTTTTTTCGATATTATCTATAACCTTTAATCTATCTATACTTTTTTCCATATGTTCATCCTTATATTTTAATTTTATCAAAATATTTGTCTTCAAGTACATTTTCAAACGTAGCTTTTGAGTCCATAATCCTTTCACTACGTTTTACCAAATCTATTCCTGCAGCATCATCTAGCATCTTTTGTTCATCCGAATATAGTCTTTTCATTTCTTCTAAATCATCATAAAATTGACTCTTTTTAGCATATTGCCAAAAATAATCTTCATAAAGCACATCTGAATAATGCCAAGGTTTTTTAAACATATTATAATGAATCAAATGTAAATCTTCGTCTGAAAAATTGTCATCTTTCATTGGCATTTTATCCCAACCTTTATGTATATACTTAACTTTTCCTTTGCACAAATAATTCAGATAATCTTGGTCTGGAGCAATTGTATCAAAGTTGTATGTGCTTAATAAATGTACAAATTTAGTTTCTATGTTTTCATCTCTAAACTTATCTAGATTCATTACTAAGATACCTGAATTAAAATAATTTTCAGGTTTTACACCAAGTACCGAATCTGAGTATTTTTTGAAGCTCTCATTTCCATTAACCACATCGTCTGTAATAGCACCTAATAAATTGTCACCTAAATCTTCAAAATATAATTTTGATATATCATCTATTACAACTATATCAGCATCTAAGTATAAAGCCTTTTTCAATTTTGGAAAAAGAGATGGAATGAAAATTCTATAATAAATAGAATTTGAATAGTAATCTCTAAGTCCATTTGTTAGCTCACTCATAATGTGATTAATCTTTTTGTTAACATCAGCGAACTCTATTTTAAAATTGCTGTTTTCTAATTTTCTAATCTCGCTTATATTTTTTTCAGTTATTCCACCATTTAATACAATTACTCTGTAATTATACTCTTTAGATGCATTCTCTATTATTGAATGTAATGCAACTGTTAAAAACGGAATATAATTATCATCTGTAGAAAAAAATATTGGAATTTCTATTTTTGATTTCATACTTTATCTCCTTTTATTTCTAAATACTTTTCTATAACATCATCAAAATCATTTATCTTATAAATTTTATGTATTTCATCTATGTTCCAAGGTTTTATATTAATTGTCTTGAACTTTGGGAAAAACTTCATTGTCATGCTAAAATGTCTTATTACTGTATCTTCTTTTCTTTCCTTTTGCTCATTATATTTTCTCGGTAAATATAATTTCTTTCTGCACATCAAATTAAGTGCTGTTTGATCTGGAAGTAACATCTTTTGCTCAACACACATTTTTCTACATTTAGCAAGTGTACCATCTTTTCTCATTCGTTTTAAATTCATAAGCAAAACACCTGAATTTAAATATCTGTAATCAATAAACCACCTTCCAAAATAATCTTTAGACGCAGCGAAATCATAATCTGAAATATCTATGTTATATAAATCTTTTAAATCATCATAAACTACTATGTCTGCATCAAGATATAAAACTTTATCTGGTATTTCTTTTATTTCATCTGCAAATAATCTAAGAAAAATATATGGTGTATAGTTCGTATCCATATTCGCACCAACTAGCATTTCTCTTTTATAATTATCTGTTATATCTACAAGAGTAATTTCATTTTTTTCATTTGCATCTTTTAAGATGCTAGCAAGCTTTATTCTCTCCTCTTCTCCAAGTGGAACAAAATCTTCATTTATCTCATGTAAATCTGCTGTTAAAATAAACAAATGCAAAGGCTCTTTAGTATGCTTTAAAATTGAAAGCATTGCTATTATAAGTCCGTCAAAAACTTTTTTATTTCCACAAAACATAAGATTAATCATTGTTTATCCTCCGTTTTAATATACTTAATTACTTCGACATTACTATTTTTACTTCTCTCTAACATTTTTTCGTACACCATATCTCTTAGTATTTTTTTCTTTTCAGCTAAGCTCATATTTTCTTTATCTATTATAAACGGACCATCAACATAAGCTACGATACGTGGTGTTTTTTTCTTACCATCTTTTTGATAAGTAATAGTAATCGAAAAAACAGGTGCGTTAGTTTCTAAAGGATACTTAAAAGTAGCTGCATCAAAAGGCCTTATCCCTGTATAATAGTCCCAAACATGTGCCTCTGGATAGATAGCAATAACATTTTTATTTTTAATTTTATTATTAATTGTCCTCACAAAATTCTTTCCACTTTTAAAATCGCTTGGAATTGGAATAGCACCAATCATTTTTGTAATATCCCCTAAAATTGGTAATGATACATTATTAGGACTAGCAACTATAAAAGCTTTTTTAGGAAATGTAATTAATGTTGGCCAAGTAACATCTGCAAAGGTTTGTGTATGATTAATATATAAAAAATATCCTTGGTCTTTATATACTTTTAAAGAAGATGCATTTACAACCTTATATCTAAATTTTAGTTTAGAATACAAAAAGCCTATCGGCAAAGCAATAAGCCTATACAAAAGCCATGCGCAAGTTTTCCAAAGAACATTATTCGGTTCATAAACGTAATTGCCTTCAATAGATACTGGTTTAATATCGTTTCCAACAAAATCATCACTTAGCTCTTTATATAAAACAACTTTTGGTTTTTCCATTTAAGCTCTCCTACTTAAAAATCCTATCTTTTTAGACCTGCACTTGTAATCTTTAAAATATTATTTCCCATTATGGCTGAAATCATATTCTTCGCTTTAACTTTTGCAGTTTCGTTAGTACTGCCTTCTTCTACATAAGCTTGTCCGATAAGCTCTGTAAGTTTTTCGAAAAGTTTGTTTATTTTGATTTTAAACTTTTCGTTCCACATAGATTGTGCAGTAAACTCAAACAAAATTCTATAAGTATCATTTTCTTCTTCATACATTTTTTCAAAATAATCTTTTATTGCATCAATTTTATCTTTACGAGTTTTTATATGTTCATACAAATTTTCATAAAGCTTGTTACTATAATCATCGATAACCTTTTCTATTAAATTTTCTTTTGTCTTATAATGATATGTAAGCTGACCAACAACAATCCCAGCTTTTTTGGCAATATCTCTCATAGAAACAAAAGAATACCCTTTAGTAGCTAAAAGTTCATAAGCTGCCCTTTTGATTTTTTCTGAAGTAGATTGCTTGTACATACCTATATGCACACAAATCGCCCCCTTTTATAATACAACTGTACTAATTATAGTACAGTTGTACTAATTTGTCAAACATTGTTTTATAAACTTTTGTTTCTAGTTTCGAATACTATATATAGTATATCGAAATAAAAACACAATAGCAAGAGAAAAATTTTATTGTTTAATCTGCCTGCCTTCATGATTTATCTCATAATCATCTTCATACACAAGCTCGTTTAATGGTACTATTTCGTAGCCACATTCATGTATAGTATCTATTATTTTTTGTAGTCCACTTGCTGTATATTTAGTATCATTATGCATTAAAATAATACTTCCGTTTCTAATTTTATCTTTTATCCTTTTGCACATCTCATCAGTCGTTTTTCCGAGTATAATCAAGTGTATCTATATCCCATTGAATTACTTTCATATCTAGTTCTTCAGCCACAGAAATCACAGTATTATTGTATTCGCCATAAGGTCCTCTATAAAACTTAACTGGATTTCCTGTAATCTCACTTATTTTACTATTACAATTAGTCATGTCTTCTAAATTTTCACCATACGACATCTTATTTATATGCTTATGAGAATTTGAATGATTACCAATCTCCATTCCAGCATCAGAAAGTAATTTAACCGCTTCTGGAAATTTGTCAACCCACGTCCCTACCGTAAAAAAAGTGGCACTTGCATTATTGAAATCTAAAGTATCGACAATCGATTCAATGTCGTCTGCTCCCCATGCACAGTCAAAAGTAATAGCAACTTTTTTTTCATTTGTTTCAACACTATATATTGGAAGCAACTTTCCATCAGTTATTGTTTCTATAGTATTTTCAACCAAATTTGACCCGAATACACAAAATATAGTTAATAGACTAATCATTAGTAAACTAATTAAAATAGTCCTTCCATCAAACACAAAAATTTTTCCGTTTTATATCAAACACCTCCCATACATAATTGTATGAGAGGTGTTTATTTAATTATTCGATAATACATTTAAATCATATATTTTACATTTTATCAAGATTTAAAAAGATTCCTCTTTTTCCTATACTCATCTCTTGCTATTCTGCAAAATGAAACATTTTTATATTCTTTAGTCTTTCGCTTTTGTTTCAACTTTACCATATTTCAGTAACAATTAGCAATTGATTTAGTTCATCATTTTCTGCCATATATTGTAACACACCATGATTCCAATTATCTGGTTTATATGGCTTACTTTCAAATATATAGAATATGGCATTCTCAATAAATTTTTCATACTCATCTTCTTTGAAGATGCCATAAGGTTTGTAAATCACATATTGTTTTAAATCTTCTTCATTGCATTCTTTCATGTTCATGACAATTTTTGTATTATTTTTGTACGGTTTAATATAATCACTTATCTCATTTTCATTTAATTCCATTAATAACTTTAATTGAAATGGACCTTGCAAAAACTGTGGAGTATAATAAAACTTAATTTTTCTATCATTCAAATAATCGTTTGACAATTCTTTAGGAAATTGATATGTATAACTCATATAACCAGCAATCTTCTTTATATGATTGTATTTCCATGGATTTTCTTCATGAGAAATCCCTTCAGAAAATAACACCATCACAAATCCTATAATAGCAATGTTAAAAAAACATATAGTCGATATAACAAAAAGAGTCTGTGCTAATTTAACTTTTATTTTTTCTTTATTTAATAACCAATAAATAATTATACAAATAATCAAAGGAATCGTTACCACAATACTTTCTATAATATGATAACGTATGGTACAAAAAATAAATTGATAGACTAAAAATAAATCTACTATAACTAATAAAGCAAGTGCAATTAAATACATTTTTTTATCTTTCACTTTCATTCACCTACTTCGTAATCAAATTTAATTTTCAAACTATACGTATTAAGAACTCCACAACTCGTAGATAGCATTGCTGCATTATTTGCTGTTGAAAGAATGAATCCTTTGATTTTGCTATCTATATACTCCTGTAACTCCTTCAAATCTGTAAAATCGTATTCATCAATGATTTCAATCTTTAGATACCAGTTATTATTTTGCTTTATCCATTCCACATGAATAGTTGCATTATGTATTGATGCTTGTAAATCTCCACTATTAAAACTAATTATTTCAGTAATAGAGATTTGATTCTTTTCCTTATTTTTTATAAGAATATTTTTTATCTTCTTTCTAAATGTTTCATCTTTTTTAATACTTTCTATAATAAATCCGTTGTCAATCATTAAATTTGAAGGTTTTTCTGAAATAGCATGATTTAGCAATTCAGCAGACACACTAAATCCTATTGTTTGTAGCAGCACAACTGCTCCTTTCCAAAAAACATATTGCAATTGCTGAGTAATACCTTCTAAATATTTTTTATTATTATAATATTTACTTAATCCAAAATTTAAAGCATCCCACACTATATTTTGAGTAACATTAGAAAAAATAATCTCTTTATAATTATTTTTTAAGATATCTATAAATTTATTATAGTATTTATAGATTGTAAATACGTCTTTTAATTGAATTGAATTTAAAGAATATTTGGAATAAACATTTATATTATCAATGTTTTCTTGAACTTGCTTTCGATACTTATCATAATAGTTAATATCAATTTTATTTAATAACTTTAAAGCTAGAACTCTATCAGTCAATTCTATTTTTGCTTTAGCATTAAGGATAAATTTTTTATTCATTAAATAAACTTGTCTATTCATAAATTTTTCTTTGTTTTTAACATCATCCACATCTATTTCCAATATCGAATAACACTTTAAAATACAGCCACTACCATAATGTTGATTTCGTTTTTTTAACTTTCTGCCACATAGACGACACTTTTCCATATTTTTTACTCCAATCAATAAATTTAATACTTCATATACATTTTAGTTCTTACTTCTTCAACATATTGCTATTTTATCATGTAGCATTCGTAAAGTCAATATATTCGCGAACACATTTTCGCACCGTTACAATGCTATTTTTGACAAACACAAAGAGCTTTTCACCTATAAGAAGCATTCCCATGCATAAGTCAACAAGTTTTGTAAATGTACTTACAAAACTTATAAAAAACATTGCTTTTTGTAAGTTGATTATTGTGCTTAACTTTCCATTGCTTTTTACATTTGAAAAGATGGGTAATTATATATACTTCTCTCAAGACTGTTTTTTGACACCTTCATAGTATTTTCTTGCTTTATTTTAAGCCATTGTCTTTTTTGATGCATTCATCATTTCTATATTTGCACAAATAAAAGCAATAACGTATAATTGTATAAAAGGATGTGATATTTATGAGTTATGATGTTCAGCCATATCTTTTTAAATCTGTAGAAGAATTGGAAGATGTAGCCTTAAAAAAAGAAATTATTTTAAATGATGACCATTATGTGTTTGTTCATTTCTGCCAAATGGCATCTAATGAACAATTGCAAGCTTTATTAGATGAAAATGGAATCGAAATTTTATCTACTGCAGATAGATTGCAAGATAAATTAAATGCTCTACTTTCTGCTCGGAAAGGATTTACATACATTTGAAAATGATAGTTTTTGTCAAATGGTATTAGATAATAATGCTCTCCAATATGCAAGTAGTCTGAATTTTGAAAGTGTCTTACCTTTCTCAAATTATGTACATGAACATAAAAAAGAAAATTGGATTGAATTATATAGAAGTTTAGATGATTCTGTTCAAGGTGAAATTTATAAAGTTTCACCATTAGAGTTAGAAGAAAAAATCAATGCACTTAGGGTGAGCAAAACTAAAACAGCAGAAAAAATACTTTCAGAAGAAAATATAGATTTGAGTACCTTATCAATCGATGATTTTAGGGCATTTGCAAATAGAAAAATACTAATACCACAAGCAAAAATAACTTCAAAAGTTACCCATAAACTTGCCTCTATTGGTAATGTAAATACTTACAGATTTCTTATAGAAAATTTAAAGCAGTCAAATGACATGGATAGCGTCGAAGCCGCTAGGAAAAAATATTATGAAACAAAATTAGCTGAAATTGGCGAAGATGGATGGTTGCCAGAATTTAAATCTGTACAAGATATTTTAAGCTCAGGTCAAAAAGCAAGATTTGATTCTAAAGAGGTTGAAAATTTAAAAAATCTTTTAAGTGATGAAAATCTTTTATATACTATGTTGAGCAGCAAGAACCCACAAGAAAATCTAAGAAAGGTAAATGATTATTTTATCTCGAATATGATAATTGATTACTTCTTAGAAGATGTGCCAACGAATGCTTTGAAAAATGTAAATACAATGCTAAATTACCAAGCAGAAACGAAATATTTATCACCTGAAGATCAAAGTAATTATAAAATGATTGCAAATATAGATAAATATGATGTTAAGCATAAACTTATGCTTTTTGAAGTAATGAAAGGGCAAAATATTGATTGGGTATCTAAATTTTATGATGATTTTTCAAAAGGAAGAACAACTATGGTAACAGAATTAAATGATAGTATTCTTAATGAAGAAACTTCTCAAAAATTTTGCAATCAACCTGCTCTTGAGCAATTTGGAGTTCCTATTTATGTATTAAATGGTGAAGACTTTAATTGTTTCGTTAGAAATATAGGCATACCTAAAGATAGACCTTTGCAAAAATCTGATTTAGAATTTCGAAGTGATGGTGCTTCCTTTTCCGTTGATAGTTCTAAATCTTTGCAAGTTTTTGGTGACAATTCTAGAACCTATACACTTGCCTATTCGAGAATTCCGCCAAATCAATTGATACATACATTTTTTTCGGATTCATACTCAAATTATAGGCGTTCTTATGAAGATGATATACCAGAATTAACTGATGCAACTGATAGGATATTGGGACTATACACGCCTGAGCAACTTACTACTATGGGTAAAGAATATAATGAGTTACTCGTATCTGTTCCTAATTTTAGAAAACATAACGAATTAGAAGAACAACTCGAAGCTCCAAAGCCTTTTGCAATATATTGTTACGATGAGTTTTCTTATACCGATATTGAAAGTGCAAAATCTTTAGGACTCGGCATTATTTTAGTAAATACTCATAATTATTCAATCGACAAAAGCAAAGGAATAAGTCAGTTTGATACAATGTCATTTGGTAAAAAAGAACGTGAATATCGTTATTTAAAAAGTCGAGATGCGAAAGATGACAGATGTGAAATATAAGAGAAAACCTAGGTGTATATTTTGTTACGACCTAGGTTTTTTATATTTTTATGCTTATTTATTCTTCACTGATACGTTCTACTGCCACAAATCCAGCCTTTCTTATTGCTTCTTTACCTTTTGATGAAAAAGCTGCATCTAACCATTTTTGAACGTTTGCATTAGTCATATCACTTTCTTTTATTGCTAAATATCCCTCTACCTTTACAGGATAGGTATTGTTTGAAATATTTTCTTCAATAGGATCTAATCCATCTACTAATAATAGTTTTATATTTTGGTTATCAGCTAAATATTTTTGCACTTCATCTAAATATGCAAATCCAATAGCAGATTTAGCATTCTCTCCGTCCGCTATTTCTTTTATTAAATCTTCTATATTTTCTTTTATTAAATTCTTATTTGCTGAGATAATTTTTTCTTCTTCCATCATGACATTTGCCAAATCTTTTTGTACATCAGAGTTGGCGCCTCTTTGATATACAACTATGTCTCTTGCTGCTCCTCCAACTTCGTTCCATTTTTTTATCTTGCCACTATAAATATCTATAAGTTCTTCTTTCGCTAGTCCTACATTAGGATTTTCAGAATTTACGATAAACACAATAGCATGATTTGTAAGTTGAATAAGATTTAGCTCAACACCTTTTTCGTCTGCATATTTGTGATTATCCTTATTCATCAAAGGTGCATATATAATTTGGACATTTCCATCGATTAAATTAGCATAAGCATTATCACCAGAAAGATTGTTTTCTAACTTGCTAGAATCACTGCCTAAAAAAGATTCTGCTATGTTTGAAACAACTGAATTACCATTTAAATCAGTGTAAACACTAGGATATTCTTCTAAACTAATCGTTATATTTTCGCCAGAAATATTAGTGCTTTGATTATTATTATTATTTAAATTATCGCCTTTATTATTATCATCTTTTTTACCACAAATAAAAAATGCAGTAACTCCTAAGATTAAAATTATTACAATAATTAGTACCCAAACTAAACTTTTTTTCATTTGAATTCCTCCTTAGTTTTTTATGATCAAATAAATATAAATTCTATATAGATTTATATAAGACTCTGCTTAACTCATCTTGCCTAATTATTTTTAGTCAATGCAATATTTATAATTGTTTTCTTTAGCCCAATTACAGACCTCTTCGATTTTTGATAAAACTACACTATTAATTGCCCACTCATGCGTAAATATTACTAACTGCTTATCGTCACTATGCTGTGACAAAAATTCTACTACATCATCTATTTTTTCTAGTCTTAAATCTGTTGCATATATCATAATGTTTGATGAATTATCATATAAATATCCATTTAAAAACAATTTTTTATTTTCTGTCTCATTCAAATAATAGTTGATCCTATTTTCCGAATCTGCTCCCAATAATCCTCTTATTCCGTAGTTACCTTTGCTCATAGCAATAATATTTTCTTCATTACAAACAAACTTTTCTATCCTTACAACTTGAGTAATACTTTTAGCTCCGAACAATTCTTTTTAGCTCTTCAACCATCAAATCATATTGCTTTTTTGCTTCCAATTTTTCAAGCATACTGTAGTCTGCTTTAGAATCAAATGCATGAAAGCCAAATTTTAACCAATTGCTGTTTGATTCAAATTCATCTCGAAATTTTTCTGTGCATTCGCTTAAATTGACATTATCAAAATTGTAAAAACAATACAATGAAAATTCAGCACCATATTTTTCATGACACTTTTTTAAGAAATTCAATGTTTCATTTTCAAAAATAGATTTGTACTCATCTTGATTTAGTGTTAAATCATTGAAAATTTGTATGACATCATCAATACTTATATGTATTAATTTTGAGTTTAAATACATAAACTGATATACTGTTAAAGTCACACAGATTGTTATAGCTAAGCAGTGTGATATTACAACAATCCCCTTTTTCACTAATTTTTCTCCTTTCAAACTTATGTATTTATTTTAAAAATTTCAGTTTATCACGCATTTTAAAATATACACTTCTTCTTTCTTTTCTTGAAAGTAAAAAGAAGAAAGAAAATATATAACCTATTATTCCAAGAACACCTGCAGACAAAATTAACATCTTCCAACTATCAAAAACTAAATATCTTTTTATTATGCTAAACAATAGCATAACAATTGTAAAGCAAAGTAAATTTTTTAAAAATGGTTTAAAAAATGAATACCATTTTATACGCAAATTTACAGCAGCATTTATCGTATTAAAGAGTGCTACTTTTATAATCCAATATACTGAACTAACACCTGCTATAGCATATATTCCAAGATTTGTTATATTTAAAAGTATTAATGTGGTAATTGTACTTGCAATACTCATTACTATCGTTACAATAACAGGTCTTTTTAATTTATTAGTAACACTATCTAATGATGATAATGTAAAATTATTCATACTAACTATGTATGGTGCAACAGATAAAATGGATAATATCTGTATCTGCAATATCTCTTCTGATGTTTTAAAAGGCATCCATAAAGAGAAAAACTCAAAGCCACACACAATAAAACCTGCCATAGGTACTATCATCATCACACCTAGAAGTTTTAATGAAAAATTTACCGCTTCAATAAGCTCTCTTATTTTATGTTTTGAATATAAAACTATAAACTGTGGAGTAAAACTTCCAGAAATTGTTGCAAGTAAACCTTCTATATTATTTGGTACTGTTTTTGCTACCGAAAGAATTCCCATCGCATCTGCACCAACAGTCAAATTAGCAATAAGTAAATCAAGCCCTGTAAGTAAAATTCTACTCATACTATTTAATGCGTTCCAAATACCAGCCTTAGATAATTTTATTACACACTTTTTATCAACCATATTAAAATTATAATTTAAGTTAGGTGCAATCTTTTTAGTAATCCTTATGTTGACAATGATTGAGTATATAGCTATTATTAACGCAACAAGAGGTATATAATATATTTTCGCTGGTAACAAATTAAACAATAAAATTAAAATTACTGTCTTTATAATATTTCCAATTATCGAAACAATCGCTGATATTTCAAGTCTATTTTTTATAAAGGTAACCATACCAAAAACACTACCAATCAGCGATAATACAAAATTAGCAAATGCTAATGCAAATGTCATTTTTACATCAAAATGTATTTCTTCTGGTATTGACAATATGCTATTTAAATTAATTATCATAATAGTTGAAGCTATTGTCATAAGTGCAGACATTACCATATTCACAAAAAAAACTGAAGAATAATATTTATTTGCCTGTTCATTGTTATTTTTAGCAGTTTCATAAGTAATAAATCTACTTGCCATTGAATTGATCACAATTGTAAAAATATTAGCATAGCTAACAAAATTATTTGCCAAGCCAATAAAACCGTATGCGGAATTTCCAACTTTTTTAATTAGAACTGGGGTTAGTAAAAAACTAATTCCAAGATGAATAATAAACGATATAATGTTTGATGCTAAATTTATAAATACTTGTTTTTTTTTCATTTGATCCTCCTGCAATCTTTCAAAATGTAAAACTTTATTTTAAAACATTCTTTATTTTATTGATTATCTTCAATTTCATAATCATATACTTGTTATAAGAATTTACCATTATCTTTTTATAAGCACCATATTCTTGGTTTAATTCATTCAGTTTAGAACTCATGATTTCTTTGGCATCTTCATTTAGCCACTCTGTTCCGTCTACGCACACTCTATTTCTTAACGAAGCATACGTTGGCGTATCTAAATTCGGAATATCTCCTAGCGCTAAAAATCCATGTGCGTTGTAACAATGAGGTTGCCTACAATCACATCCAATAGCTTTAAAATGTATTGGTTTGTCTATATTATTATATATATTATCAATTTTCATTGTTGAATAGCATTGATAAACATCACCCGTTACCAAATTCAAATATACAGACCAATCACCTGCATAACAAAACTCTCTTCTTTTTTCACCAAAAACAGACATCTTAAATTCAAATAATGAGGATTCAAATTCTTGCCATATTTTTATATAATCCTCTTTCGTATGCTTTGTTAATATTGGTATATTATCTTTATCTAGCCTTGCAATCGTTATATGAGGCAAGGCACCAAGCTTACTTACAGAAATTTCTTTAATTTCATCGATATATGGCTCTAACTCATCACTTGGCGTAATCTCAACAGTAATAGATGCGCCAGAATTTCTCATAAGAATTACATTTTCAAAAAATGCATCTAACAAATTTAGTCTTATCAATTCTAAATAATGAAACGAAAACTTGAATATCAAACGTTTAAGCAATTCTTTAGGAAACTCAGCTATCATTTTAAATTTTTTTGTCAGAGTTCCATTTGTAACTATAGTAACATAGTGCCCTTCTTCTAAAAGTTCTTTTATTACATCAATAACTTCGTCAGATATTAATGTCTCTCCTCCAGCACATATGTTAAATAAGCATATTCCTCCTAATCTTTCAACAGACAATGCTTTTCTAATATAATCAGAACTATAATTAAAGCTAGCTATTTTATTATTAAATTTTCTTTTTTGTGCTATATAACAATAATGACATCGTAAATTACACGTTTCAGTCGGAACATAACAATCAATAAATCTTTTTATTTTAGACATTATTTTCTTCATTCTCCTTAAGTATGTTTTCAATCTTTTTGAATTTTTCATAATTCATATCATATTTTAAATTATTACACTTTATTAGCTTTTTAACATCTTCTTCAATATCTTTAATATTTTCTTCATATACAATATAATCTAGATTTTTTATCCACTCATATACACCTTTTACTTTTTGATTATAATTGCTTAATGCAATACAAGGAGTTCCTGTTATAGCAGCAAAAATCATTCCATGCAATCTATCCGTAATCACAATTTTAGCTTTTGCAAACTCTCTTAATTTATTTCTAATAAATTTCGAACGCTTTAAAGCAGTGATATTTTTATTTATCACAGTATCTGTGTAATTAATATTAGTATCATATTTTTTTAAAATATTTTCTACATATTTTTTATTTTCTTCTGATAGTACTCCCTCTACATCGTGTCTTAAACATAATAATATACCTTTTCGTTCGTATTTAAAATCCTTAAATTCATTAATTAAAACCATATCTGGAACTAAAAAAACATTTTCTAAATTGTAATTTTTCTTTATAAATTCAAACGATTTATCTTCACGCGCAAATACATATATATTAGTGGCATTATTAAATATATTAACTGATTTTATCAATTCTTTTTTTCCCGCATCATCATTTTTAAAATAAAAAGTTTGCGGAAAAACTATTATCTTATGATCTTTATATGTGCTAATTACATCATTTACTAATTGTTCTTCTTTTAGCCATTGCGAACCAATAAAGCCACCGCCTGTTATCGCTATTATAGCATTAGGCGAAATAACTGACTTTAATGAATCAAAATATATTTCATTATTTCTAGTTGGAACTTCAAATGGTGTAATCTTAAGCTTTTCTAGTAATTGCTCTTCAGCATCTATAATTGCGTGGTCACCTATATTACCATGTTCTGGCGTATTAAAAATCACAAATTCTTTTTGTTCATTTTTTTTGCAATATAATTTATACTTATTAAAATTAAATATAAAATTTTTTATTTTAGAATTTTTCTTCAAGGTGATTATTTTGTCATTTATCTTCATCATTCTTAGGTATATATCTGGTAACATAGAAAACATGAACATTTTAATCTTTTCTTTCTTAGAAGCTTTGTCAGTATGCAAATGAGGAAAAATATTTTTTTTCAATGCTTTTTTGATTTTTTTAAAGTCGTCTTTGTTTTCTAATTTTTCTTGTTTAGCTAGAATATAAAATCTTTTAAGCATATCTTGATATTTCCAAACCGTACTAAAATATAACTCATTCTCGCCTTTAGATTTATAAAATTCTTTTCTTTCTTCAAAAGCATCTAATACGTCTAGTCTCTTAGGATTAAATTTTTGCCCCATTATACTGTTTTCATTAATTCTATAATAATATAACTCTTCCTCTGTTACACATATAGAAGACCTACATTTATATAAAACTTTATATGTTGCAAATTCATCTTCGTTTATTTTTCCTACAGGAAACCTTATATCATCATATAAATATCTTTTATATAATTTATTCCAGACAACAATTCCACGAATAAAATATTCAGGAATATAAAGCCTTCTTTGCATCTCATAATTAGTATATATTTTTTTATCATAATTATCTGCTTTTTTTACCACTTCTTTTTCAAATCTTTGCAAATTACACTCACTAATATCGCAATTATTTTCCTTACACAAATTGTATAACGTCTCTATAAACTTTTCATCCACTACATCATCCGAATCAATAAAAGAAATATACTCGCCTTTAGCTACATCAAGTCCTGCATTTCTAGCACTACTAAGTCCACCATTTTCTTTATGTATTACTTTTATTCTTTTATCTTTTTTAGAATATTCATCACAGATTTTAGGACAGCTATCTGGCGAACCATCGTCTACCAAAATAATTTCTAAATTTTTATATGTTTGATTTATAATACTTTTTAAACATTGATGCAAATATTTTTCCACATTGTATATAGGAACAATTACTGAGATAAGCTCATTCATAAACTATTCTCCTTGCTTTTATTATTTCTGTTTTCTTGTCGCAACTTATTTATATGGCATAAAATTTCAAACAATCCATATAGTTTATGTCTTAATAAAAAAACACTAATTTTATTTTTTTTACTTTTAACCAAGCTAAAATCATAAGCTTTCAAAATATTTGTCATTTCTTTTTCTTTTCTTAAATTTTTCAGATATTCTATATTTAATATGCCGTCATCATATAATTTATAAAGTTCATTAGTTATTACGTTTAAATGCGAAACACATAAAAGTCTTACATCCTGTTTATTAAAATGTTCTTCATCCAAGAAATTAATTATAATGCTATTTGCCATCAGTATACTTTGAATATTTCTTTTAATATACTCATGGTTAACCGTAGCACTATATGGATTAACCCTGTAGTGATATAAAGGCTCTTCTGTAAATACGCATTTGTTAATTTTAGCTAGAATTTTCAAACATACTATTTGATCTTCTAACATACAAATCTTTTCATTATAATAAATACTATTCTTCATTACATTTGTTTTTATTAAATATAAACACGAAAATGATTTCATTTTATTGCAAAGCAGTGCTGGTATAATTTTTTCTCGCAATAGTTTCTTATTGTAAACAATTTCTTTCTTTTCGAAGAAGTCATTGCCGATAATTTCTTTATTCTCATAATTAACAAAATAATTGCATCTTGCAACATCCGCATTATACTTTTCAATGATTTCCAACATTTTTTCTAATGCATCAATTTCAATCCAATCATCTGAGTCAATAAACATAAGATAGTTGCCTTTTGCTATATCAATACCTCTATTCCTAGTATAACTAACTCCTTTGTTTTCTTGTGAAAATACTTTTATCCTTTTGTCTTGTTCTTTATACTTTTCAATTATATTTAAAGAATTATCAGAAGAACCGTCGTTTATAAGTATAATTTCAAAATCTTTATAAGTCTGATTCAATATTGAATCAATACAATCATTTATATATTTACTTGCATTGTAAACTGGTACAATGATACTAATCATATATCTCTTTCACCCTTTAAAAATTTAATTATCTTTTTCGTTTTTTCCTTTCCAAAGATTTTATTTAGCGGTTTTTTGATAGCATCTTTTAATTTTTGAGCTGCACTTTTCGGTTGTATCCAAGAGCCCTCAAACCAATGAATAGCATATGTATTTTTCGTAACATTTTTCTTTTTAGTTTTCCAATCAATAGGACAGAAATAATCAGAAGGATAAAAAACTGCATCGCATATATTTTGAATTTCGTTATTTAATTTTAAGTCATGTTGTTTTAATATTTTCGTAATTATTTTAACATTAGTAGTAGTATCACACTCACCAGAATTATTAATAAAATGCCTATTCGAATAATAATCAAGAAATTCTTTTATAATAGGATGGCTTGGTTCACTTCCTATTAAAGCTGTTTGAATATAATCTTTACTTTCAAATCCAAAAAAAGCTTTGTTTTGAACAAATCTATCTAATGGTTTTAATATTTCCACATCCGTATCCATATAAATACCACCATAGTTATATAAAGCAAAAAGTCTAACGTAATCTGTAACAAAAGCATATTTTTTATTTTTATAAGCTTCTTTAACGTATTGATTAGAATTAATATCAAAATTTTCTTCATTCCACAACTTTATTTCATAATCCGAACAATACTTTTTCCAACTTTTAATGTATTTTTTTAATTGTGCTGGCATTTCTTTACCGCCAAACCAGCAATAATGAATTATTTTAGGTATCATATCGCTTACCTCCTATTTTCAATTTTAGTAAATCAATTATTTTAGTCATTGTACAATAAAAATCTGGAAATAAACTAAAAAGTATCACCTTAATTTTTATATTATTTTTATCATCACTATACTTAATAAAATTTGGCAAATTCTTTTTTAACTTATTCTTCAAAAAATTTAAATTTTTCAATTTATTATTTTCAATAAATTTATATGTTAATATATAATATTTTTTTAACATATGCTGATATAAAGAAAGAGCAGATTCATATTGAAGATTTTTATTAATGTTTTTAAAATATTCAATTTCTTTCTCATATGCTAATATTGCATCATACCTCTTAGTAGAAAATTTTCTATTAGTTATACTATTAGGTGTTGTTCTATAATAATATAAAGCACTTTCAGATACAACCATCTTCTCTAATTTATCGAATAGAATATATGTAGTGTACGCATCCTCGCTTATTTTTCCTATTGGGAACCTAACATTATCAAAAAGTTTGACATCATACATTTTATTACAAGCTATTACAAAAGTTCTATGTGTATTAATATTATTCAAACACAAAATTGCTTGTTCACTATCCAAAATTTCTTCATTATTTAATTTTACAAAAGATTGATTAGTATACTTACATTGAACAATATCAGCATTATATTTAGTTATTAAATTGAACATATCATAAACAAAGGTAGTTGCTACATAGTCATCTGAATCAATAAAACAAACGTATTTTCCTGTTAATATATCTAATCCCGAATTCCTTGCACTGCTAAGTCCACCATTTTCTTTATGTATAACTTTTACTCTTTTATCTTTTTTAGCATATTCATCACATATTTTCAGACAATTATCCGTAGAGCCATCATTTACAAGGATTATTTCTATATTTTTATAAGTTTGATTTATAATACTATCAACACATTCATTTAAATATTTTTCTGTATTGTATATTGGCACAATTATTGAAATTACAATATCATCATTCATAATAAAATATACCCCCTGCTACACTCTTATATTTCAAATTTCGATTTATCAGGCAGGATCTTTTCAAAAGCATCGTTTACTTCCTCCTTTGTTTTTTCAAAATTAAATTCTTTTTTGGTATCATTCATACATATAATTTTTTTGCTTTGTTTTAATATTGTATTTATAAGATCTTGCCTATCATCAGCAACATCGTAATAAGAAAAATGCTTTTCACTTATAACTTCAAAATTTCCTCTAGCAATATCATAGTCTTTAAACAGATATTGATTTACACCGTCCATTTGTCTAAATTTATCTTTTGAAGTCTTATCTAATATTTCAAATTCTTTATTCCACAATTCCTCCATTGTACTCTTTAAAATTGGTGAAGGCATATGTGTATCATTAAAATATGAAAAGTTTTTCCATGGCAATAGCAGTATATTTTTTATATTATATTTAAATGAATTTTTAAAATTAAACCATTTGAAGAAATCTCTTTTTATACTCGAATTTTTATCAAAATATTTATTAATCACTGTCATATTATTAATCAATATATGTTGAAAAAAATCATTGTCTGGATTAGCATAAAATATTTCATGCTGTAATGTATATCTGGGTATATCACCGCAAAAGAAGTCTGCTACTTGTACTGGTGAGATTAAAAACATATCATCATTAAAATACACAAATTTTTCACTAAGTCCTTTTATTCTATGTAAATTTAGTTCTATTGTGTGTGAACTAAACGTAGGCAAATACTCTTTTGGTATGTACTCATCATGCCTAACAAACTTTAATTTAGGATGATTCAAATTAAGCCATTTTGGATAATGCCCACACGTAACAAAATAAATGTTACCAACCCAAGGTGCAAATTTTTCCACTCCTCTAAACCAATATTTTAAGTTATCCCAATCTCTAAATCTTATATCGCCGTTACTTTCTTCATTTGGAATTCCAGCATATTTGTTTTTTTGTTTTTGCCATTCTTTATCACCGACCATCAACCCATATAATAACAAAATCTATTTTTTCACTCATGATTTCACCTCTATTAAATTTTACTTTTAATTCTATAAATTAGTTTTAAAAGTATTTTGCATCTTGTAAGTAAGATATACTTCAAGTAATCTTTAAATTTCAAATTCATATTATATTTTTTTATATTTTTAACTAAGTGTTTTACATTTTTTATATTAAAGTTTTCTTTATAATATTTGTCAATACAACTTAGATTTGCCCTTTGATATCTTCTAATTGCAGCTTTCTCTATATTTGGTCTTTCATTTTGTATTTCTAGTAAAACTTTTTCACAAAGAGTTACTTCATTTTCAAATTTGTCGTTATATTTTTCTCTCATCGCACTAGTTTCTCTTACACGATATTTATAAGCAATTTCAAAAGTATTTACACTTAAACGATTAACTTTTTTTAATACTTTATATAAAAAGTCAAAATCTTCTGCAATAACTATGTTTTCATCAAATCTATTGTTATTAATTATTTCACTTTTATAAATTTTTCCCCAAATTACTGAAGTAAAATACTGATCATTTAAAAAACTCTTTAGCACGTTTTCATTTTCAAGAATAATTTTATTTTTTTTACATTCAAAGATTTTTTTATCTTCATCTTTAAAGTCATACCAACCTAATACAGAAACCTCTGAATTTGTAGCAATCGTTTCATCAATCATTTTTTTTAAAGCATCCTTTGGCAAAACATCATCCGAATCAACAAAAACAACATATGATCCATTCACATTATCAAGAGCAATATTTCTCGCTTTTGAAACACCACCATTTTCTTTATGTATAACATTAAACCTTTTATCCTTTTTTGCAAAATCATCGCATATCTCTGATGAACTATCTGTCGAGCCATCATCTACTACTATAACTTCAAAATTAGTATAAGTTTGCAAAAGGATGCTATCTAAACATTGTTTAATGTAATCTTCGACATTATAAACTGGCACTATAATTGATATCAAATTATCCATAATAACCCCTTCCATAATATTAATTTTTATCCATCATGATTGTTATAACTTTTATCAAAAATTCAATGCCTAACGTAAATCTCCTTTTTGCAAACCAGAAAAACATCTTCCAATGCAAAGGAAAGTACTTTAATTCTAATCCATTTATAGCTTCTGCATATATTTCATCATTCAAAATAATTTTTAATCTATTATATTTCTCATTGCTATTAAGCATTATGCTTATACCATTTTCTATAAGCGAAAGGCTTATTCTGTTGTTCAAAGCTTTTAAATAATCATCTGAAAGTTCTTTAGACTTTATTAGTAAATTTAACTTCTTCCAAAATTTTTTATTTCTTTCAAAAGTATCCACTTCTTTTTTCTGAGTAAGAGAACCACCACTAATAACCTTTCTATAATGATATAAAAACTTTTTTATAAACACTGCCTTTTTAGTTTTTTCAAAAGCAAATATATTAAAATATCCATCTTCACACATTCCTATCTCTTCGTAAGGAACAAATTCCAAATCACGTAGTACTGAGGCTTTATATAACTTTCCCCATATTGTAGTAATGGCATTTAGTTTTTCTGGTGTTGATAGTTCGTTGCCTAACGGTCCAAATATTCTTCTATGAAGTTTATCTTTTACTTCCTCATTTTTAAATATTATTCTTTGCTCATCAAACATTGCTTTCGGCATGGATTTTTCTTTATATTCTCTTACATATCCGCACATAACAATATCTGCATTTTCTTTTACAGCTTCTTTAAGTAGAACTTCACATGCATCTAAGTCAAGCCAATCGTCGCTATCTACGAACATAACAAAATCACCATCAACACCTTTTAATGCATTATTTCTGCTAGCTGACACTCCTTGATTTTCTTGATTTATCACAATTATTCTTGGATCATCTTTTGCAATGCTCTCAATAATGTCTAAAGTCTTATCTTTAGAGCCATCATTAACAACAATTATCTCGAGATTCTTATACGTTTGATTTATTATGCTTTCCAAACATTGCTTTATATATTTTTGAACATTATAAGCAGGTACTATGATACTAATTTTATAATCTTCGTTCGTAAGTTCCAACTCCTTTATACACACATTAATTTTTTAGTTCAGTTTCGTATATTTCTATTTGTTCTTTCAAAGCATTATCTAGTGTAAATTTTTCAGCCGATTTTCTGCAATTGCTTTTCAAATTTTTTAGTAGTTCTTTATCTTTATATAACTGAATTACCCTAGAAACTAATTCATTTTCACTTTCAAAAATATATCCATTTACGTCATTTTGAACAATTTCAACATGACCTCTATTTTTATATGCAATCATTGGCACACCAGATAAAGCAGCCTCTACAAGGTTAATCGGAAGACCTTCTCTTTTACTTGTCGCCACACATAAATCAGCAAGTTTCAATAACTTATTCGTATCACTTCTATACCCTGTCATATCCACATTATTTTCAAGTCCAGCAAACACAATATCTTTTTTATATTTATCTTCAAATATCCCCTTGCCAATTAAATACAACTTGCAATTTGGTATGGTGTTCACAATTTTTTTCATTGCTTCAATAAGCATGCCTTGATTTTTATTTGCGTTTAATTCTGCCACATACATTAAAACAAAATCACCATCATTTATGCCAAGTTCTTTTTTTAGTTTATTTTTTTCATCTTTATCAAGAGGCTCTTCATTAAATTTTTTATCATCCACTCCAACACCATGTACCATCTCAACTCTTTTAGCATGAAATTTATTTTTAGCTAACTCGTAGTCTTCAATATTTATCGTCTCTAATACATCTGTGAATTTAGACAAATATTTTTCAACCGGATAATAAAAAATCCAATTCTTCTTAGGACACCCTTTACAAAAATGAAAACCATGTGCTGTATAAAAAACTTTAGTTCCATGCTTTCTTGCATTTTTTGCAGCAATCCTTGTCACAACCCCGCCCATCGGTGTATGACAATGTATAACATCAAAATGTTCCTTGCTTAAAATCTTCTTCATTTGAGAAATTGCCTTTATATTGTTTAGCTTAAATGGGCTTCTCTCCATACATACTGTATGCTTAACATCACAATACGGAAACACCTCATTTTCATCATTTGATGTTGCCACGTGTACTTCATATCCTTTTTCCTTAAAGTACTTTAAATACGGCAAATGAAAGTGCCTAATATGCGAATCAACATGTGCTACAAATAATACCTTTTTCATTTTTCCTCCGATTAAAAAAACTAACGCATTCTATTTATATTCTAAACCGAAACGCGTTAGTTTTTAATTTTATATTCAATTATGCTACTCCCTTAGCTGTCTTTTTTTTTGATACATTTTTTTCGCTTTTCAATTCTTCTATTTCATCTTTTATACCAACCTCAGATATTTCTGCTTCTTTTCCACGCAAAATTGTTTTAATAGTTCTATACCATATCTTCAAATCTAAAAGAAAACTCATTGTATCCACATATTCAACATCATATTTTATTTTGTCTGTAATAGAAATTCCATTTCTTCCTTTAACTTGGGCTAGTCCAGAAATGCCAGGTAAAACTTCGTTTCTCCTTTTTTGTTCATCAGTAAACCACTCGTAATAATCTTCAATCCAAGGTCTTGGACCTATAAAAGCCATCTCGCCTTTTAAAATATTTATAATCTGTGGTAACTCGTCTATGCTTGTCTTTCTAATAAATTTTCCGACATTTGTAACCATCTCCTCATGAGATAATTTGCCGTCAAATTCTTTACGATTAGTTCTCATAGATCTAAATTTATATATTTTAAAAGGTTTTAAATCTTTACCAATTCTCGTTTGTTTGTAAAAAACAGGACCTCCATCTTCAAGTTTAATACAAATAGCTACAACACACATTGGGATAAACAAAATAATTAAAAAAATAAATGCGATAATCGTATCGATAAATCTCTTTATGTACCTATACATCTTACATTTACCTCCCTCAAAGCTACAATAAAATTTTATAACATAAGTTGCAAATAGTCAAGATTTTATGATACTTTACATAGAATTTCCATGTAAAATTTTAATTATTTTTCTCACTGAAAATAAAAAGAGACCTATAAGTTGAAATATAGGTCCTCTAATGATATTTTATTCACTCTATAATTTATAACTCGCCGAAGAGGTGGCGACAAACACATTTAAATCATTATACACTCATATAATAAGCTTATTTTATCCCACAAAGTCAAGCATTATTCTTCCTTTTTCTTTTTCCATTGTGTTAAAGCTACAAATCCTAAAAACATCATGAAAAATGGTGATGTGTAGTAAGTTGAATTGCCTGTTAGTGCGGTAACTATATATGAAATTCCAACAAATGTAGTGATTTTTTCCACATCGCTCCAAGATTTCCAGTTACTAAGAAGTCTAAAAAATATAATTGCAAGTGCAGCAAAATACATTATTGTTCCAGGAATTCCTACTGTTGCTAGAAGTTGAAGTAACAAGTTATGTGTTCTGCCTTCACCTACATTAAACTGACCACTAAATTGGAACAATAAACATTCAAGACCATATCCAAAAAGAGGTCTTTGTTTTATAAGCTCCCAAACTTTTATCCACGTTTCACCTCTACCACTTCCAGCTTTAGTTATAGAAGTATCTAGTGTAGAAACATCAACTTGAGTTGCATTTTCTGTAGTAGTCATATAACCGCCAAACACACCAATATCCCTAATAAATCCTTTAACATTATTTACAACATAAGCATTCCCAGATTGATTTTTAATATTTAAAGAGCAAGTTACAAATAAAACAATAACTACAAGTAATGCAACAGCACCATTGATTAAGTCTTTTTTACTATTCGTTTTGGTTTCCTCTGCTAAAGTATTTTTATTTTTCAAATATGAAATAAATTTAGCAATTCCATATATAAGACTAGCAAATACCGCGGCAAAGACCCCAAGATAGCCACCAAACGTATCGTTTATAATAAGCATACTAAGCTGAATAACAAATGATATTAAATATAGCGATTTGAAAGTCCATTTTTTTTCAGTTATAGCAAGCCACATTGCAGCTATTATACCCATGCAAAGTACATATGCAAAATGATTAGAATTTCTGAACACGCCTCTTTGCGCAAATATGTACCATTTCGAATTAACTTCATAGACATCGCTTTTTAATTTTCTTTCAAAATCTGACCACTGTATTCCAGACTCGGCAAGTCCCTGTTCACCAGACGTTTGCATAAATTCATTATATTTTTCTCTAAAAAGTGCATACTGGTTATTATAATATATCGACATTCCTAGAGTTATAATAGAAAGAACTGTTATCATAACAGTAAATGCTGTAATAAGGTATTTTTTAAGTTTCTCATTCTCTTTTCCTATAAGCATTGCTCCAAGCATAAAAGAGCCATACATTAAAAATGCCCAAAATCCATCTTTTAAGTTATAGCAACCATTTAGTGTTTTTGATAGTACTTCGTTTGGCGATGCTCCAGCCTTTTCAGCAGCTTCAGCACCTATAACATCATCAGCAGCTTCTGGAGCAAGCATACAACTTATAAAAGTCCAGATTAAAAACATAATCATTAAAATAATCGGTAAATATTTCTTAACTGCACTCCAAAAAACTTTTGGCTCTTTTTTTTGTGAATTTGAAATGCCAGTGCGAGCCTTTTGCTCCGACAATAAACTAGAACATTTTAATACTAGGCACACTAATGATAGTATTATAAGTGTAATCACAAAACATAAAAAAATGCCTACTGTGTTAGCTGAATTTAAACCGTAATAGGTACTACTATTAATTGGATAAACAATTGAGCAAACCGAAACTATCATAACCAAAATAAATAAACCTATTAAAAATCCCCAAAGCATTATTTGATCGTCAGATATAAACTTTGCTTTTAATTCTGCTTTAATTTTTGAATATATATAAGCTATAACCGGTATCAAAACTAGCGATGCTAGAATATAATTATAATTTTGAAGTAAAGCTGTAACTATGTTATCACTTATTTCATTATATGATGTGTCTCCTGAAATCCAACCACAAATCAAACAAAAGAAAATTCCAGCTATAAGTCCAAAAAGTAAAATTGCAGCCCATCTACCGTATTTTTGCCTATCTACATCTATAGTAACTGCATTGGTTTGATTGGACACACTACTTCTTTTTCGTGCCATAAAAACGCCTCCTTAAATCGTTTACAAACACAATCATTATATAAATTTTTTAGTAAACTGTCAATCACAAAACTTTAAGCATTAGCCAAGTCATTTTTCTGTTACTATTTATGCTAACAACAAAAATGCCAGGTACATTTTGTACTTGGCACTTTTTGTTTATTAATTAACCATTAATTTGTTTCATAACTTCTTCAGCAAAGTTTTCTTCTTTTTTAGCGATACCTTCGCCTCTTTCAAATCTTACAAATCTTCTGATTGTAATGTTTTCACCAATATTTGCGATTTTTTCTGTTAAAACTTGTTGTACTGTCTTATCAGGATCTTTAATAAAGTCTTGTTCTAGAAGACAAGTTTCTGCGAAGAATTTATCAATTCTACCTGTAACTATTTTTTCAATAGCAGCTTCTGGTTTACCTTCATTTAAAGCTTGAGCTTTAATGATTTCTTTTTCTTTCTCGATTACTTCTGTTGGAACTTCTTCTCTCTTTACATACTCTGGTTTTGTAGCAGCAATTTGCATAGCGATATCTTTAACGAATTCTCTGAATTCTGGGTTTTTAGCAGCGAAGTCTGTTTCAATGTTAACTTCAACTAAAACGCCAATTCTACCATCACCATGAATATAGCTTTCTACTAAACCTTCTGCAGCAATTCTTCCTGCTTTTTTAGCAGCTTTAACAACTCCTCTTTCTCTCAAAAGTTCGCTTGCCTTCTCTTTATCTCCATTAGTTTCTTCTAAAACTCTTTTGCACTCCATCATTCCAGCGCCTGTTAATTCTCTAAGTTCTCTAACTTGCTCTGCAGTAATCATAACCAAAATCCTCCCTTAATATTAAATTATTCTTGTACCATTTCTTCCATAGTAGTATTTTCGTCTTCTTCGTGATTAACTACCATAGATTCACCTTGTTTTGATTCTATAACAGCATTAGCCATTGCTTCAATGATTAATTTAATAGCTCTAATAGCATCATCATTACCAGGTATTACATAGTCAACATCTTCTGGGTTACAGTTTGTGTCAACTAAACCGATAACAGGAATACCTAATTTTCTAGCTTCTAAAATAGCAATTCTTTCTTTTTTAGGGTCTACTACGAACATTGCTCCTGGAAGCTCTGTCATATCTCTAATTCCGCCTAAGTTCTTTTCTAATTTATCTGTTTCTTTTCTAAGTTCGATAACTTCTTTCTTAGGTAATACATCAAAAGTACCATCTTCAGCCATAGCTTCAAGTTCTTTTAATCTATTAACTCTGCTTCTGATTGTCTCAAAGTTTGTAAGCATACCACCTAACCATCTGTTGTTTACGTAGTACATTCCGCATCTTTCAGCTTCTTCTCTTACGCACTCTTGAGCTTGTTTCTTAGTACCAACGAAGATAACTGTTTTACCTTCATCTACGATACTCTTTAATACTGCATAAGCCTCATCAATTTTCTTTGCAGTTTTTTGTAAATCAATGATATAAATACCATTTCTTGCTGTGAAGATATATGGAGCCATTCTAGGATCCCATCTTCTTGTTTGATGTCCAAAATGAACACCTGCTTCCAATAATTGTTTCATTGCAACTACTGACATTTTAAATTTCCTCCTTGTTTTTTGTTTTTTCCTCTGCTTAGGTTAAAACGCTTGTAACCACTTCATTTTATATGAAGCACTAGGCTACTTACTCGCCTTAGCATGTGGATTTGTGCATTTCGCACTTAGCCATTATAACATCTTTCATTAGAAAAAACAACCATTTTTTCAACTTTTTTGTCCCCACAAAGAAAAGAAAAAGCTAGTAAAAGTTTTCTCTTACTAGCTTTAGCTTTAAATCACTTTGAACCAATCCAAAATTCGTAGCTCACCATACCATTTTTGTGAATGCAATTAGCACATATCCCATATTCTCTCGCCAAAGTATATGCCACATGCAAAATTTCACTTTTATAACATGAATCGACACGCCTTACCATAGGACATTCTGAAGTAAAATAGTATATCGTACCATCCTGATTAGCTCCTGCAAAAATCTTGTTCTTCGAGCAGATATAAGAATCTCTCGCCCACCTTTCAAACTTTTCCTTGATTACCTTTACAAGGAATTCTCTTGCCATAATCTCCAGATCAATAAGAGAATCCATCTCGTCACGTGTAACCTCTGTCCTAGTTGAAACACCGTTTATCGTGCGATAAAAAACCAAGTTTTCCTCTTTTCTCAATGCCTGCATATTCCAATTCCTCCTACTCAAGTCAAAGTTGCCTCTCTTTTCCGAAAAAATACCAAGAAAAGTCGTTATGTTAAACGTACCTATATAATTTAACACCATTTTAGAATTATGTCAAGTGTTTTCAAATATTTTCCATAAATATTTTTGCCTTTGTAACACATTTTTTCTTTCGGAATATTATATACCATAAGCAATAAAAAAGGAGGAACGATATGGGAAACTTTTTAAGAGGATTTTGCTGCCATGATGATGACATACTTTGGTTTTTAATTTTATTTTTACTACTATTTTGGAACAATGGTTGTGGTTGCAATAACAATGGAAACAATAATAATTCTAACGGCTGTGGCTGTAATAACTAAAACAACTATGAAAGCAAATAACATGTTATTTTAAATAGTTATATTTAAATCTACATCAAAATTAGTGAAAGGAGGGGGTATCGATATGTCAAACTGCGGATGTTTCGGAGGATGTGATGATATCATTTGGATCATTATCCTTATTTTCATCATTTGTTGTTGCTGCAACGGAAATGAGGGCAATAGAGGAATTGGCCCATGCTGCTAATTAATTTTTAGCTAGAAAAGTAATATAATTTTAAACTCCCTCAAAATATAAACATTTTACGTTATATTTAGTGGGAGTTTTATATTTTATAGACTTTTTAGTTTAAACTCGCTAAAAAATCACATATAACTTATGATATTAAATATAAAATAAGTTATATGTGATTTTAATTTATTTTTTCGTAGTAAATTGCTTTACTCTCATTGTAAACTGATTATCTTTGATATTAATTGGTTTAATGCGTTTTTTTAGTTCTTTCTTCAAAACTTCTGGCTGAAGATTTCTAATAATCTTACCGTTCATAGCAAGAGAAATCTTACCAGTTTCTTCTGAAACTATTATTATAACTGCATCTGACACTTCTGAAAGTCCAATTGCAGCTCTATGTCTTGTTCCAAACTCTCTATCTAAATCTTCCCTATCTGTTATCGGAAGAATACATGAAGCTGCAGCAATTCTGTTATCTTTTATAATAACTGCACCATCATGAAGCGGAGTATCAGGTACAAATATATTAAGTAAAAGTTCTTTAGAAATATCTGCATCAATAGCTACACCAGTATGCATAATTTCACCAAGACTTGATTCTTTTTCATATACAATTAAGGCACCCGTCTTATCTTTCGCCATTTGTTCAACAGCTAAAACCACTTCATCTACACTTTGCAAACTACTAGTATCTTCGATATCAAAGAACCTTCTAATATTTGTCGAGCCCATTTGCTCCAAAGTCTTTCTAAGCTCTGGCTGAAAAACAACTATAAAAAGCAAAACACCATAAGTTACAACCGAGTTTAAAATGTAATGCAAAATATTAAGCGATAAAAACTCGCTAAGCACATTTGCAATAAGTAAGACCGCTATACCTTTAATAAGCTGCACCGCCCTAGTGCCTTTTATCATCTTTATTAACTTATATAACAAATAAAAAACTATAGCTAAGTCAACAGCTAAAGCTAATAGTTTAATAGGATACTCTACCATCATATTTATATACCCTAAAATCTTGGTTTCATAAAAAACTTTAAATGATTCTAAAATTGAATTCATACATTCTCACCTATATTGTTATCTTATTATTACAGATATAATAGTTGGTACAACAAACATAGCAGCTAAAAATAAGCAAACCCATCTTGCAAAAGTTTTTTGTTTTTCTTTCATTTGATTCGCCTCCTATACGTTAAACTCTACAATACTATATTAACTAAATTTATGTGCAAAGTCAACTAGAAAATATTGTATTTTTTGTGTCCATATCATGGCTATTCATAAATTACTTTAGATTTGTAATATAACCAATAAATACTTTTTAATTACTCATATTGCCTAAAATAAAAGTTATTAAAAACACCTAAAATATACTTGCTTTTGAAGTTATTATTTATAATTAATCAAATTTCAATAAAAACACACACGAAATGCTAAAGTTATAGCATTTCGTGTGTATTTATCAAACTTTATCGCTTATTGTTCTTCTTAAATGCATCTAAGCTCTTCAAAAACTCGCTCAAACTTTTAGAGGCCTGGCGAATCCTAAAAAGCTCAATCTCTTGCTTGCCCGAAACCCAAGGATTAGCATTCAAAAAACGATTATATGCCTCTGCTTTCCTCAGATTTTCATCACGAGTACGTTTCTCTTCAGGTGTCATATAGACCCTAAACATAAACGCCTCTTTGGGATTATTTGCAATCATCCATTGCCGCCTCCACCTTTTTCCAAAATTCTTTAGTAGTCGTCGATTCGTTTGCAGCCGACCGAATTGCAAGTCTCAGCTCAGCAGAAAAATCCGGGTTATCTGCCAAAAACCGATCTGCAATCTCCGGAACAAGACTATGAGACCTGTACGCCTGAATGTAATCCAGAGTCCTCGATGCATCACAATTAGACATTACTGCATCCTCCTTTAAAAAAATTTCATGTTTATAATACCACAAATGTCACAGTTTTGCAAGTTCTTAAAAACTTTTTCACTGTTTTTTACAAAAAAAGTGTTGACAATTTTTTTATAAAATGTTAGTATAGATCTTGCAAGTTAATTTATGCGCGAGTGGCGGAACAGGCAGACGCACAGGACTTAAAATCCTGCGGGCTAATAACCCGTACCGGTTCGATTCCGGTTTCGCGCACCATTAAGGTACCATGGCTTTGAAGATTCATTGTCATGGTACTTTTTTATATCACAAAAAATAAACCAAAATCATCAAACATTCCGTTTAACAATTTTGGTCTACTTCACATTTAAAAATATCAAATTACTCCTTTTCAATACAAGGTGTAACAGTTATTGAAGAGTACTCCTCTTTGCATTTAGTCTTTGGGCAATAACTATAATCATTACCATAATTGTTATCCCAATTTCCATTTGAATCTCTAAAGCAGAAATTAATATCTGCAGTAGCTGGTACTGTTATTTCTGTTTTATAACAACTTTTTAATTTTCTCATCTTAACTTCAGAAATATCACTCCAATTTTCAGTACCATAATGTAAATAAATTGTAGGTGCACCAGTCAAACAACCAGTATACCTTAATTCATAAGTTTGTTCTTTCTTTTTTCTTGTTGTAGCCATTCTTCTCAATCTCCTTTGTAAAATAATATATAACATTATAATATCGTATTACATATGATAATGCAAGATTTTTTATTATTATAAGCAAAAAAAATCACACTTATACGTGTGACTTTTTACATGGCAGGGGTGGAAGGAATCGAACCCTCCTCTGGAGTTTTGGAGACTCTTATTCTACCGATGAACTACACCCCTATTAACTTGCTACCCGTTTATTTTAACATAAAGCTTTATACACTGCAAGAAAAAAAGACAAAATTTTAAAATATATTTTTTTACTTTGACTATAAATACTAATATGGTATAATCTTAATGTATAAGAAGCAATATAATATAAAGATATTTATAGTAAGAACGGAGGATAAAATATGGAAATCAAAAAATGTTCAAAATGTGGTGCTTTTATAATGTCGGACAAGACATTATGTGATACATGTGCTAAAGAAACGGCATATGCAAACACCGTCTTAAAAAACTACTTCGAAGAAAATGTATGCTTTGATTCAATCCCATCAATCTCAGCAGTTACAGGAATCTCTCCAAACGTAATCCAAAACTACATGAAAGCAAACGACTATATAGATGCCGATACCCCAATCACAAGCTCATTCACAAACATCCAATACTAACCACCGTCCAGTCCCCATCTTTCGGTTTTGTTGTAAACGAACTTCAAGAGACGATAGAAACGGGTAGATATGACGAT